>Ga0310690_10002881_pt1 | contig 27058 bp, 20 predicted proteins | sample AusTroGonzalo_MG_2_FD_207661 | JGI IMG/M metagenome (GOLD analysis project Ga0310690, IMG submission 207661) | Bovine rumen microbial communities from tropical cattle in Woodstock, Queensland, Australia - Gonzalo_04 (v2) (version 2) | ecosystem: Host-associated > Mammals > Digestive system >...
TTGCTTGGCTTTTTACTTGATTTCCTGAGCGCCTTTGCCGGGGATGGCGCCGAAGAGTTTCAGGGCGTCTTCCAGGGGGTAGCGGTTGCCGAACATATCGACTTTGGAAACGATGGTGCCCTGCTGCGGGAGGCCGAGAACGGAACGGAGAGCGTTCAGTTTGTCGGTGTCCAGGGTCGCGGTCTCGGAATACTTCATGGAGAGGAAGGCGTTGAGATACGGGGCGTTCAGGCGGCCTTTGAAGACGTTGGGATCTTCAAGCGTCGTGTTTTCCTGAGCACTTTCGATGCCGAAGTTGCCTTCCATGTCATCCTCGAAATCTTCCACTTTGACTTTGATGATGGAGGGGGATTTGGTGACCTGAGCGTCGGACTGGCGGTTCAGGAAGAAGACGTTGCCGTCCAGTTTCGTCTTTTTGGTCTTGTCGAGGCCCTTGGTGTTGTCGAAGCCACTTAGAACGCTGAGGCCGATGACGTTGTCCTTGATCTCGGAGTTCATGTTGGCGTTGACTCGGACGCCGAAGCCCATGTCACTTAGCTCGCTGGTGCGGCTCCAGGTGTAGAGGACGGTGTTGTTCTTGAAGAGCCACTGCACAGCGCCCTGTTCGGGGTTGGAGCTGATAACGTCGGCGCCGATCATGAGGTTGTTGCAGAAGACATTGTTCTCCATGATGACTTTGCCCTTGTACCAGTTGAGGTTCACGGCGATGTTGCCGGCGTTGACGAAGGCGCAGTTCTTGAAGGTGATGTCGCCTTCGGCTCTGTTGGCGGTGGCGGCGTAGACTAAGTAGCGCTTACTGGAAGCAAACGGCGTGTCGCCTTTGGCCGGGGGTTCCAGCCACATGCCGGTGTCAACGCCTTCCGGTTTGCCCTTCGTAGCGTGATAGCTCTGGGCCAAGCCGTCATCGAAGATGAGGCCGTCGAAGACCATGTTGACGCCCTTGGGAGCCGGTTTGGTCTTGTCGAATTCGATCGTGAAGATGCCCAAGCCCGTTCCCTTCTTGTCGTTGTTTTCATTCAGGGGCTGGAACATAGTCTTGTACTTCAGAGGATCTCTTTCACTGAAGTCGGCTTTGTAGCCGCCGATGATGGAAACAGGCTTGTCGATAAGGAACCAGTTGCATTTCAAATTGCCGGGATAGATGCCTTCGGCGAGGTGGATGGTGTCGCCGTCAGCGGCCTTTTCCAAGGCTTTCCAGAGACTCTTCAAGGGTTCTTCCTTGGTTCCTTCCTTGCTGTTTTTGCCGGTGCTAAGGGATACGTAGATGTCAGCGGCCATAAGGGAGGAGCAGGCCAGAAGAACAGCGAGAATGGTCAGTAATTTTTTCATAATATTCTCCTTTCTTGTTAATGAATGCTTGGCTACTTTATTTTAGCAAATGAATGGTTAATTGACTTTGGTGAGCTTCAGGACGGCCGAGTCGTATTCCGGGCGCATCGTGAAGCCGATGCCGACTTCCATCAGGGCCTCGCCGCTCAGAACTTCCTTGTTGACGACGGTGTGGAGCCTCGGGTTGCCCTTCCTGTCTAAAGTGTAGTTCAGCTCTTCTATTCTGTACTTGGCCTTGGGATCGAGCCCCTGGAGCTTCACGGGCGGCGGATAGTCGCCGCAGTAAGTCATATTCATGCCGTAGAAGAACTGGATAGCCTTGCTCTTCTCCTTGTTGACGTACATGATGGAAGCGTAGGTGTTCTCATATGGGCTGACCAAGCGGTATAAGTCGCCCTGCTGGACGATAGGCCTGATCTCCTTCTTGTAGGTCTCGATGGCCTTGGTGGAGAATTCAAGCTCCTCCTCCGTCATGTTCTTGGGATGCAGCTCGAGGCCGAGACGACCGGACATGGCGACGTCGAAGCGGTACTTGATGGGCGTGACGCGGCCGGTCTGATGGCTCGGGACCGCCGTGACGTGGCAGGCCATGGCGTTGGCGGGATAGAACTGCGTCTCGCCCCACTGAATGAAGATGCGCTGACGGGCATCCGTGTCGTCGGAACCCCAGAATTCCTCGGCATAGGAGAGGAAGCCGTATTCCGCGTGGGCGCCGCCCGAGGAGCAGGCCTGGAAGATGATCTTGGGATATTTCTTCCTAAGTTTGGCGATGAGCTCATAGACGCCCATGGTGTAATCAAACCAGAGGTTGGCGCACTTTTCGCCCTTCAGGAAGTCCGAGCCGTAGTTCATAAAGTCCGCGTTGGCGTCCCACTTGATGTAGGAGAGCCCGGGAGCGGATCTCAGGACGGCGTCGATCTGATTGAAGATGTTTTCCCTGACTTTGGGGTTGGACATGTCAAGGACGACCTGCGTGGCGCCGCGGCCTCCTCTTAGGGCGCGGTTCGTTCCCCTGATGATCCATTCCGGATGATCGTGAGCGATCTGGCTCTTGGTGTTGGCCATTTCCGGCTCGAACCAGAGGCCCAGTTTCAGCCCGCGCTTCTTGGCTTCCTTGACAAGGTAGGCAAGGCCCTTGGGAAGTTTGTCCCTGTTCCAAGTCCAGTCGCCTAAACCGGAGGTGCCGTTGTTGCGGGTGAATTCGCCCTGGGCAAACCAGCCGTCGTCGATGACGAACATTTCGCCGCCTATCCTCTTAACGCCGTCCATCATGTCGAGGAGGACCTGGTCGGAAAGGTTGAAGTAGGCGCCTTCCCAGCTGTTGAGGAGGATGCTCCTAAGCTCGTGCCCCCTGGGGATGCAGTAGTCGCGGGCCCAGGTGTGGAAATTGCGGGAGACTTGTCCTTTTCCTTTGTCGGAATAAGTTAGCAGGAACTTGGGGAGAGTCAGCGTTCTATTGGCTTCCAAAATGTAGGGGCCGGAAAGATTGGCGGCGCCGGCGTAGATGTGCAGATCGTCGTTGGCGTCGTGCAACAGATCGATGTGCCAGGAGCCGGACCAGGCCAGGGCGCCGGCAATGACCTGCCCTTCCGTCTCGGTGGCTTTTTGGCCGATCGAGAGCATGAAGGAGGGGTTGTTGCCCCAGGCGTCGCGGACGCCGGAGCGGGCGTCAAATTCAAGGTGGCCGCCTCTTGGGATCTCGCTTTCGGCGGCGAAGGCCTCAGAGGCCCAGGTGCCGTAGAGGTTCTGGACGAAGTAGCGGTTAGAGAGGCCGCGGAACTTCAAGCCGCAGGAATCCATCCTGGGGAGCCTGACGTCGCCTTTTTCCTTGTGGGAAAGTTCCACCCAGGTCTCTATGATGTCGGTCTCAAAGCTGGCCCTATAGTGCTGCTTCGCGAAGAAGGGATAAGTTCTGTCCTTGTAGCTGAAGACGTAATGCTTGAAGCCTTTCTGGTCCTTCACTTCCTCGATCTTTTCTATCTGCCATTCCGTGGTCGGGTCGCCGTTGGCGTGGAGCGCCTGGAGCGCGCCGTGCACGTTCATGGACTGGCGGTCCGGCTGCGTCTCAAGGTCTCCGCCGAACGCGGGGTAGGTCTCCTGAATGTTGCCGCCCAGCGTGTAGAACCAGCGGGAAGTCTGGCCCCAGAGCTTCTCTATATCCGTAGCGCTGGAAAGCCTCTTGCCGTAATAGATGAGCGTCATGGTGTCCTTCCTCGGCACGAAGAGCATCATGGTGTTTTTCGTTTTGATCTGAAAAGTTTTCCCTTTGGCGATTTCTTTCATAGGTTGCTGACTTGATGGTTAAGTGAACAATATGCTTATTTTACCACAATGCCCACCTACGGTGGGAAAGGGCCGAAACGCAATTTTTTCGTTTTCGCGACCGCTTACTTTAAAAAGGGAGAAATATTATGCGACTACCAAAAATTGTGTTCATCCTCGTTTGTCTCTCAACAACGCTCACAGCCTTCGCTTCCAACGGCCTCAGTGAGGCCGGCGAGGCTTACGGCGGAGGAGCTCAGATAACCGTTCTCCGCAACGGAGAACCAATATCTGTTGGCCCCGCTTTTGAGACCTACAGCAAACTTTACCTAACGCCTGAGCCGACATCTTTTGCCTTGCTCATCTGTCTTCTTGTGTTCAGGCGATACAACCTTTAACCAAGCACCAAGGATACCATATGAAAAAGATCCTGCTTTTGTTTTTATTATTTTTCACGGCCTTCTTTTCCCGCGCCCAGGACCCTCTCCTTCCCCTTAGGCTGGAGCTTGAGGATTCCTTTGCTCCCGCGAATTCTGTCGTCTATGTGAAGTTCCTGATCCACGACGGCGACGACAGCCATGTTCTCTGGACCAACAGCGCCCTGACTCCGGATCAAGATCCCTTGTACGGCATTCCGGTGACGCTCTCCGAACATACCCTCTACGTCCTCCTCGGAAATACATCGCTTGGCAATATGGAAGCTCTGCCCAAAGATCTTTTTGCGAATGGCGCGCTGCGAAAACTTAGGATCTGGATCTCTAGAAGCGAATACGCCAACTACAGACTTCTGACGCCGGACTTGGACCTGGTCCCCGCCCCTTACGCGCTCCACGCGGAGGAAAGCCAAGGGTTCGACGCGGAGACCTTCGCGGAGCACACCTCGGGCATGGCCGAACTAAAAAGCTCGCTGAGAAATTCCAACGCTAAGATAGCCGGGTTGCAGACTGTTTGCAAAGGGCTGACTAACGGCACCCTCCTCATAGAATCTCCTTCTTCAAAAATAGCACAGAGCATAGTGACCGGAAGCGGAGGAGACTATGTTTACAAGACCTCCTCCCCGTTGGTCGGCCCTTTGTCCCCGCCTACGCTTCCCGAGCATTTCGACATTACTTACGCCACTCATTTCGCCAGCCGCTTCAAAGTCAAAGCTGAGACTCACATTAAGAGCGTCACGCTCCATTTTTCCAAAGTTTCCGAGATAGCGCCGCCGGGCGCCGTCTGCATATTCCGTAAAACTCCCGAAATAAACGTTCTTTTCAGCGCCGCGAGCGTTGTTACCACCGCTTTTCCCCGCTGCGTTTACACCTTTGCATCTAACAATTCCCTGCTTATCCCGGGAGAATACCTTGTTGGGCTGCGCACGACTTCCGGTTACCAGACCATCCATCCCTACGTCTGCTCCTCCTACAGGGGAAACATGAGCTATTTTTACTACGAAGAACCCGAACTTGAGCCCATTATCTTTGCCAATCCTCCCCCTAGCGTCAACACATATTGGAAAGAACCCATCATCGACAGGGAGCTTTGGTCACAGCTTGATTTCACAACGGATACGGGAATAAGTTTTTCAAAATCAGGATCGCTTTCCATCAATGGGGCTGAGGCCGTGACCGAAAACTCACTGGCGGGAAAAATGAACGACATTTTGGGAAGCAGCGTGCTGATTGGCAGAAATGACCTCGACCCCGCTTTCCTTGACGAACTGATAACCTCTTCCGGCGGCAGCGTGACCGGAACGCTTTTCGTTACGGACCTGAGGCTCCCGACCGGCGGCAACTGGTATGTCGGCAGCGCAGAAGAGCGCTGCGACCTTGTCATCGCTAACAGCGCGGCCTGCCTGAGGGCTGACGCCGGCGATCTCGTTCTGGCATCCAGCCACGACATCAAACCTGTGAGTTTCGTGGATTTCTCCGCCTCGCAGGGCGGCAGGGCGGACATAACCTCCGGCGAGACGGAAGTCATGATCTATTATTCCGGCCTCTCCGAGCAGTCGGTGATCCTGTTGACGCCCCTGCAGGAAACAAGTATACCCTACTGGGTGAGGATCGATCCCATTGGCTCCGCCAGCATCTGTATTTCCGAAGTTCAGAATGAAACTCTCAGCTTCACTTACGTTTTAATCCGAAAATAAGCGGTCAGCGCATCCGCCTTGCGAAAGACGTCCCCTCGCAACATTTCGCGGCCTGTCCATGCGCTGATCGTCAGGGAGGAGCTTCATCCCTCCTCCCGCCCTTATAAACTTATGCGTATCATAACTTTTATTCTTTTTCTTTTGGCCTCGCTCTACTCCTTCGGGGAGGGCCGGGACTTTATTTTCCGTTTCAACTCAAATTACACGAGCGATCATTTTACCGTTGGCAACAATCTTTTAAATTTCCGAGATTGCATCGGTTCATCAGACTGGGTCTCCGTCAGTTTTTCCGAAAATTATTTGTCCGTACATTTCAACGCCAGGCAGCCGGGAACATTCGAAAACCGCAAGGGCGTCATGTTTTCGGTAAACTACGACGGAAGTAATGTGTTCGAGCACGTTGTTATGGAGCCCAAAACATACCGCTTCATATGCCAGTGGGACGAGGAAGGCTTAATTAAGGAAGATGAGAATTGCACGGCAAGCTTGCTTTACGATAAAGAAGGCTTCATAAATTTAAGCCTCAATGCCGATGACTCGGACAAATGGATCTTCACGCCGCAAAAGCAAGGCTATTGCTTCGAAGTGACCGCCACCAACGATTTCCTTTTGGAAGCCAGACAGAACGGAAGAGAACTCGGCGAACCGAAAGCGACCATAAGATCTCAGGCAGACAGCCTTTTCTCCAAGAGACTCTACGTCACGAACGCTCTTTTGGGCCAGCCTGTCGATTTTATTGTCTCGCGTCCGGAAAACTCGCCAGCAGCGACTATTGACTACCGCTTTTCCATAAGACCTGCCAGGCCTCTCGTTCTTATCCACGGCATCCGTTCATCCCCCACCTGGCACGGCGATAAAGGTACCTCATTCGGCGACCTCAAAACGAAAGCCGACGCATACGACGGTTTTCCGCCCTGCATAGTCTTTGACTTTCCCTGGGATTCCGACAAAGGCTCGATAAAAGATTATTGCGGAGGAAAAGGCAGCGAAGCGCTTCTCTACGGCTTCACCGACAAACATTGCGGCAACTGGAAGCTCAAGCCTGTTTTCTTCGCCCATTCCATGGGAGGGCTTCTGCTCATCGAGCAAATGAAAAAGAGCGCGTTCCTCGACGCGTCCGGCGGCGCGGTCTTCGCCGGAAGTCCTTTCTGCGGATCCGACATAGCAAACGTCTTGCTCCAGACCGACATCGGACGCAAGATCAAGATCGGGGGCGATATTTTGAACAAGACCAAGACCACCGTGGCAAATCTCAAACTGTTGGCGAGAGGTTCGAAGAGCATACCGGGAAGGCTGAAACAAATCGACCCCGATCTCCCTATATTGCTTCTGGTCGGAGGAACGACCGATAATCGTATCACCGGCCACGGCGACAAAAGAGTAAACGTCTCCTCCGCCTCCCTGCACAACACGCTTCCGCTTTCAAACGAAGATCATCTTGTCGTTGGGATGGAACATGGGGAATTGGTCGACATCGCTCTGCCGCCCACCGGGAATTATGAGGACATCTGCAGTAAATTAAAAGAAATGCTGGAGCATTGATCATGAATAAAAGAATCGTTGCCATTGCGGCCCTTTTCCTTGTTTTGTCCTTGGAAGCGCCGGGCGGTCCGGCTTATTCCATACTCGACGCGGGATACAAAAGCTACGACACTTCCCTTGAAATTACCAAAGGTTTCAACGATTATCTCGTCATAATAAGCCAGGACGGGATAAATTGGGAATATCTTCAGGAAAGCGACGGGATATCCTGCGGGCGCCACTTCGCATCACTGGCGCTGAACGGCAGCAACAGGAACTTTTATTTTTCTTTGGCAAAAAAATTACCAGTCCACTATTTAGCCAAAAACATCATTGGCATCAAACCTCTCGCCTCCCCTGCGGCAAGACTTATAAAAGCGCGCGCCACTAATTTCTTAACCCTTGCTTTCGAGAACATCGGAAGCGCCGGTGAAATAAACGCAGCCTCGCTAAGTTTTGGCAGCATTAAATTCAGACTGTTGAATGACGGAGATGAAGACGGGCTTCCAGACATAAACGAATATGAAAAACACGGAGCCTGGCCCGGGCTTTACGATACCGATAGCGACGGCCTTTCTGACGGCGAAGAAGTTGCCCTTGGCCTTTTGCCCTACATGGCCGACAGCGACGGCGACGGGATCGCGGATTCGAGCGATCCCCATCCGCTCGTCCCCGAATATGAGCTGTCCTATTCCGCCTGGCTGGCCTATTGGAACGCCGTCGTAACAAAATTCCAAGTTTCCGGGAACCGTCTCACCAAAGCCAATTTCAACAACAAGATCAATCCCTTCTTCGATCACAAGGGCGTAACTATCAAATTTTCTCCGGAAAACATAACTCTGACGAACGGTTCTTCGCAAACAAATGTAATAGAAGTCTCTTTCCTTTCCGGCGGAGTGGTGACCGGGTTAGTCTGCGCATCTGAATGCTTCGGGCTTGATTACGAACTTTTCCAATTTCTGCCGGAAGGTAAATTTCCTGCCGCGCCTGAAGGAACGGTTGGCTTGCCGTTTCTGGCCCGTCCGGGAGAGACTCTGCGTTTCAAACTGATCTCGGACAAAGAATGGGAGGAGGAGGGACACGTCGCGATAAAGACCGCATCCGGGATACTTGCGCCAGACCTTCCCGTAAACTACCGAAACGCCCTTGCTCCGCGCCCCGCGCTTATGACCCCTCTTGAGGGCGCGGAACTTTCCTCGCCCTTTGCCTTTTCCTGGAGCAGTGACGACAACACGGTCACCAATTACATACTGACGGTTGCCGGCCCCATTTTTTATGAACACTCCCTTCCGGGCACGAGCCTGACTTTTTTCCCCGAGGAAAAAGGGCGGTATTTCTGGCAGGTGACTTCTCAGGGCGGGCCTGGTCAAATTTCCAGCGAAACGCGATCCTTTTTCGTCCTTGACAGCGATGACGCAAAAGACAGCGACGGCGACGGCTTTCCCGATAACGACGAACTGAGGGAAGGCTACGACCCCTTCGACAAGTCGGACATTCCCATGAGGCTAGCTGCCGACTTCCCCGTCTCCGGCGAAAAAGGGTTGTTTTTCTTCAGCCAGCTTCATGTTTCGGGAGGCGCCAAACCCCTGTTTTGGGAAATGGAAAGTTCGCCGGCAAACGGCCTTTCGGTCAACAGAAACGGCATGCTCTTCGGCATTCCCCTTAAAAGCGGTTCTTTTACCTTTTCTTTTTCCGTAAAGGACCAGCTTGGGCGTGTCTTGGATTTCAGCCTTCCTGTTGAAATAAACGAAAAACAGGATCTTGATATACAGCCGGGGTTCGGCGGCTTTCTGGTACAATAGCATTTGCTAATCCACCGGAAAGAAAAATAGTGAAAACAGGAACAGACATCCAACCCCTGAATGATTTCTACGCCCATAACCTTGAGCGTTTTGAATTCGACAAAAAAGAACTGCACGCCCTTTTAAGGCAAAGAAGCATCAAATACGGTGAATTTCTCCTCCACGGAGAGATGGCGCCCATGATACTGGAAAAAAAGGAGCTCAAGCGCTTTCGGCTTGACGCCGAGCTGGTTTTAAAAGCTTCGGAGATCTTTTCCAAAGAAGCTTTGAAAAACGAGAAGTGGCTTGCCGACTGCCTGCCGGACCGCTTCATGCGCGAACTGGTCAAAGTGGATCCCGGCTACGACGCCTTCATACCCTGCGCGCGTTTCGATTCTTTCCCGTGCGCAAAGGGGCCTGTCATGATCGAGCTTAATACGGACGGCTGCTCCGGTATGTCGAACCTCGACACTTTTCACAGCCTTTATCTTGACCTGATTGCAGGCTCCCCCTTTTTCCCGAAGGGAAACTTCACAACGGAAGCGATACTTCCGCATCTTCTCGACACCCTTCTGAAATGTTACGCCTCTTTCAGAAAAAGATTTCCCAAAGCTGTCGGCGCTTGGCCTGTTAAACCAACGATCGCCATCGTCGACTGGCAGACCGAAGAGACGGCTTGGGAATTCTACGCCTGCCAGGAATTTTTCAGAAGCAAAGGCTTGCGCGCCATCGTGGCCGATCCTGGGGAACTGAAGTGTGAGGGCGATTCAGTGAGCGTGGCCGGTCAGACCATCCACCTCATTTACAGGAGGCTTTTGGGAGAAGACTGGGGCAAAAATCGAAAATCTCTCTCTGTTTTGACTAATGCTTACAAAGGCCACAACGTTTGCGTGGTCGGTTCGCCTCGCTCCCAAATAGCTTTCAGCAAAAAACTCTTCGCCTATTTGAGAGACGAAAGCCTTATGAAGAAATACACCCCGGAAATTAGGGATGCCGTAGAGCGTACAGTCCCCTGGACCGTCCCCTTGCGGGAGGGGAAAGTTGATTACAAGGGGAAAGAGATCGACCTCCTGCCCTTTGTTTTGAAAAACAAGGACCGCTTCGTCCTTAAGCCCTGCGTCTCCAAATGCGGCTTCGGAATTTTACAAGGCTGCCACACCGCTGAAACCGTTTGGAAAAAAGGCGTGAAAGCGGCTTTGGGGGACGATTTCATCATTCAGGAATTCATCCCCTTAGTCACCGCGCATTTCCCTGTTCACGGAAAAGTCCGCGAAGAGGAGAAACGCTACCTTCACAGCGGGATCTACGTTTTCGGCGGGAAGTTCTCGGGCTTCTTCGGGCGCACCTGCAAAGATCCTCTGCTGACGCTCAGGCACGGCGAGCGCATGCTGGCGATCCTCTGGAAGCGCTGACAAACAGCCGCAGGGCAAGCTAAGCACACATCCCTCGCTCACGGACTACGCGTGCATGGCCTGCACTGGCGTCCTCCGTGAGTTCGCTTAGGGATATGTGCTTGGCTTGCACCGTGCTCAGCTGCGAGTCAGGCAATAATCCGAGGCGAAGAAGTCATGTACCCGTAAGCAAACTTAGCGAAGCCTGTTTGCCAAGGGCACATGACTCGTCGCCGAGGATCATTCTTCGCTTTCTTTGCTCTCTTCGCTAGCGTCTTGCGCGCCAATAACCCCATAGGGCGTCTCGTCCAGCGTGTCGCTGATGACAAAGCTCGGGAACGCCTTGTGATAATTGGGGTCGTAGGTCACGACATCTGAGCCGTCGGGATTGACGACCAAAGACTGCTGGCCCTTGACCGGACGCTCGTCTCTCACGACCAGCGTCGTGGCGCTGATCCGGTCAGGACGATGGTTAAGAAGCAGGAAGTCGCAGTGGCTGCCGGAAAGCTTCATGATCTCCTCCGGAGAAGTCACGTACCTAAGAAGACCGTAGCGCGTCATGACAAGGTGATCCTTAAGATGAGGCGCCCTGGCGGTGATGATCTTCTCCGCTTGCTTCTTCGCGCGCCTGGCCACAGAATTGGCGCCAAGGATCGCTTTGTCGCTGGCCAAAAGCGACAAGGCCGTCGGCAAGTCGAAACTGTAGAAGATGGTCGAGATCTTCATCAGAAGTTTCAACGACACCAAGCTCCGACTGTTCTCAATGTTGGAGAGAAAACGGTAGTTGACCTCGAGCTTTGAGGACAAATCTTTGATTGTTAAGCCTTCGGAAAGGCGGAATGCTTTTAAAAACATAGACGATTTGAAGGAATTGTTTTTCATAATATATCCTTTTAAATTTAAAAAATGTTCGCTATGATTTTACCTTCATTCCCAGCATAAAGCAAGCTTTTTACAAATTTCTATCAATTTTAATATACTTTTTATCAAGTTTGAAAAAATAAAAATTTTGTTAGAAATTTTAAAATATACGAAAACCCCTTTAATATGGGGCTGATTCGGCGTATATCAAGCGAACGGGGACTATGAAACAGGCGCTTTGAGCGCTACTAACGCTAATATACCCTTTTATTTGGGGTTGGGGGCCGGTTCGCTTTTAAGCTTAGGTTTCACCTCGAGGGTGAAAACTTTTTTGCGCGTGATCTTGTTCTGGTCTCTCACGCCGATGGTGAAACGATAGGTTCCTTCCCTTTCCGGCAGACCCAGAAGCAGCCCTTCGCCTTTCAGAAGAAAGCCCGGAGGATTGCCGGGAGTGAGCATCAGAACTTCATATGGCGGAGCGCCGCCGCTAGCCATAATGTTGAAATAATAATGTTCCTTTATGAAAGCGTCCGGAAGTTTTTCCGGAGTCCTTATGGTGAGCGGAGTTGAGTTGGGATCGTCGGGATCGGAATCGCCCAGTACTTCGTCGTTGTCGGTCACTCCGTCGCCGTCGGTATCGAACATGCCGACAGAAGGCAGATATTTCAGAGTGCGGCTCTCGGCGCAGGAAACCAAACCGTTTTCATCTTCGCAAGCGATCTGCCAAACGTAGATCCCGGGAAAATCCGGTTCGAAATTGCACCAGTTCTTATCAAGCTTCTTGTCTTCCGCAGGCGTAAGACGGTCGCCGGATTTCATAAAGGTCCTGAGATGGTAGGTGCACTTCTTATCACCGGACTGCCAGAGCAGTTTGATTTTTCCTGTCTCTATGATCTCTTCATTTTCAGGAGGCATGACAAGCTCAAAAACCGGAGGGGCGCATTTGGGCAAGGGATTTCTTATCTCAAGCCTGTCCTTCCAGTATCCTTCGTTATCGCGGACTCTCAGATAATCGACGGCAGGCGTTTTTTCCGTCGCCTTGGGAAGAATAATGACAAAATCCATCGGCACCGCGTAACGGGACAGGAAGACGCTGCCGCGCATATCAAAAGGCATGAAGAGGCCGTCGCTCATCTCGCAGCCCTGGCGTCTTTTCGCGAAGACCTTGGCACCTGGAAGATTCAGGGCGGAAACGCAAAGCATGCCGGTCACGGAATAGTCCGCGAAAAAGACCGCGCTTACAGTCGTGGTAGTAGCCTGATCCTTGCTTAAAGTTATGCTGCCGGGCGCGAAAAACGCCAGCTTTTTGCCAGGCTTCATAAAGGGGCAGGTGCCGCGCTTGAATTCGTCGAAATTCGTCACGCCGTCGGCGTCATAGTCTTTCTTCTTAATGTCAAGGCCTATCCAGGGGATGCCTAAAAGCTCAGCCTTCTTTTCCCACCATTCGCTCCAGGCTTCGAAAGAAACGCGCATAGAAGGTGTGTTGGGGTCGATGTCCTCGCCGTCGCAGATCCCGTCGCCGTCCGTATCCCAATAAAGGGGCGCCGTGTAATGCCCCTTGACGCCTTTCTGAAGCCGATATCCCAAAACTTCTTCGCCGTCGCAAAGCCCGTCTTCGTCAGAATCATAAACCTTCGGGTCAGTGCTGTAAGCGGTCAGCTCGTTTTCCGTCAGAAGGCCGTCGCCGTCGGGGTCGTCGACGCTTTTTGTTCCGGCCGGCCTATCCCAAAGCGATGAGATCGTTCCCTTTTTATCCGATGAAAATTGCTGGGGAAGCTGGATCTCGCCTGCGTTGGCTAAAAGGTGCTGCAGCGATATCAGGACTAGTATGGTCAGGCTAAGTTTCCGCATAAGGATATGTCTTCCGTTTGTTAATCTTATTATACCTAAATTTTATGATAGAATAATAATATGCGTATCTATAATTACAGAACTCTGGCGGCGGCGGCGCTGCTGCTTTGTGCCAACTTGGCGCTTTCCGCCCCGAAAGACGCGCTCGCTAAGAAGCACGTAACTTTCGGCAACGCCGCCATAGAGGAAGCTGACTATCAAAGGGCCGTGGAACATTATGAGAGCGCTCTGAAGGAAGATCCCGACTCCAAGAGCGTCATGTATTCCTTGGGCGTCCTTTATATACAGACCGGCGACATAGAGAAAGCGCAGGATCTTTTCATGAATTACCTTGAGAAGTATCCTATGGACAAGGACGGCCTCTTCGGACTTTCCAACGCTTACATAATGAAGGGCGAATATGAAAAAGCCGTCCGCCTTTTAAGCCAGGCCGCCGCCAGGGAAAAAGATAACGAATCGTTGCGGCGCAATTTGGGATATGCCCAGCTCCAGTCCGGCGACATTCCGGGCGCGAAAAAAACTTTGACGGAACTTGTGACAGATTGTCCCTCCAACGCCCTGAACCGCTTCGACCTGGCGTTGGTGCTGTCGGCCGGGAACGACAACGAGAACGCCGTTAAGCAGGCCAAGGCGGGGCTTCTGCTTTACCCGGAAGCGGAGGGCAAGCTCCTCTATTCCGATCTTCTCGATTCCATTGGCGGCTCCCTTCTCAACGAAGCAATAGAGCTCTTCCGCAAGAACGAGATGGACAAAGCCTTGGCGATCCTGGAACCATTGTGCGAGCGCTTCCCCGATTACGCCAAAGCCCAGGCCTATCTCGGCCACGCCTCCAATCTGAAGCTTCCGCCGGACAGAAAGAAGGCGGAGAAAGCTTACAGATCTGCGCTAACGGCCACGCGCTTCGTTCCCCTTTCCCGCCAGGATCTGGCCATAATCTATGACAACCTTGGTTCCATCGTTTTGAGAAAAGGCGAGCTTGAGGAAGCGGAGGGCTACTACAGAGTGGGCATCGCCCAGGAGAGCGAATACGCTCCCGTGTATTTCAACTTCGGGCTTTTGAGAGCCAATAAGGAAGCCTTCACGGAAGCTTCCGTCGCCTTCATGGACGCCGTGAGAAGAGACAGATCGATGGCCGACTACATCGCCAGCCATCCCAAGCTCGCGAAATTCCGCACAACTGAAGATTACACCAACTTACTAGTTACGATAAAAAAGGAGTTCAATTCTAATGAGTAAAGCGAAGATCAAATTCGGGACCTCCGGCTGGAGGGCCATTTTAGCTGAGGATTTCACTTTTGAAAACGCCGCCAGAGTCGTCGACGCCATCATTCTCTATTTGCGTTCGACCGGCAAATCCGAGCTTAGCGTAATAGTCGGCAGCGACGCCCGTTTCCTCGGCAAAGAGTTCAGGGAACGCACCGCCAAACAACTTGCCAAGGCCGGGATCAACGTTTACTGCACGGAAAGGGACTGCCCCACTCCTGTTTTGTCTTTCTGCATTCGCAGCATGGGCTTAGACGGCGCCATCAACTACACCGCCAGCCACAATCCCGCCGAGTACCAGGGCTTGAAATTCTCCGTCGAGCACGGCGAAGGCGCCGGCACGGAAGTGACGAAATTCATTGAGCAGCACATCGACCAGCCGGTCGCTCCCGCCGAGAAGGAAGGCAAGATCGTTATGCTCGATCCAAGGGAGCCTTATTTCGCCGAGCTGACGAAGCTGGTGGACCTGGAAGCCATAAGGAAAGCCAATCTGAAAGTCGCCTGCGACGTCCTCTACGGAACGGGCAGGGAATATCTCGACGAGATGCTGAAAAGAGCCGGCACGGAAGTGACGGCCCTTCACAACTGGGTGAACCCATCCTTTGGCGGACGCCGTCCGGAACCGGCGGCGGAAAACATGCCCGAACTGATCAAGATGGTCAAGGAAGGCCCCTACGCCCTGGGATTGGGCACTGACGGCGATGCCGACCGCTTCGGCATCGTTGATTCCGACGGCACCTTCTACAACGCCAACCAGGTGTTGTGCCTGGTCTCCTGGCACCTGGCCAAGAACCGCGGCCTGAAAGGCGCCATCGTGAGAAGCGTCGCGACGACCGGCTACCTTGACCGTCTGGCGAAATATCTCGGCGCGGAGCTCATTGAAGTTCCCGTCGGCTTCAAGTACATCGCGCCTTACGTATTGGAAGGCAAAGTCCTTCTCGGCGGCGAAGAGAGCGGCGGACTTACCATCGGCGCGCACATTCCCGAAAAGGACGGCATCCTCGCCTGCCTGCTCATTACGGAACTCGTGGCCGTGACCGGAAAAACGCTTGGCCAAACTATGGAAGAGATCAAAGCCGCCATCGGCTCCGTCTGGACCGGCCGCACCGACCTTTTCCTGACGCCGGAAAACAAAGCGAAGATATTGGAAGCTGTTTCCAAAGAAGAAGGCGAAACTTTCCTCGGCCGCAAGGTCGTTTCCCGCAATACGCTTGACGGCTTCAAATTCAATTTTGAAAACAACGAATGGGTCCTCGTGCGCCCCTCCGGCACCGAGCCCATCATAAGGTGCTACGTCGAAGCCAACACGCCGGAAGACGGCGCGGCTTTGACAGCCGAACTAAAAGCTTTCACAGACCGTTTCAATTCCTAAAACGCTATGCAGACGCTGGCCGTCATAGGTTGCACCGGCAGCATCGGGCGCTCCACGCTCGACGTCGCCAGAAATCTGAGGGAGCGCTTCCGGGTGGAAGCGCTGGCCTGCGGCCACTTTTCGCCTTTGCTTTGCGAGCAAGTTAAGGAATTCGCGCCTCGCACAGTCGCCGTGAACGATCCCGTTGGCGCTGAGGAATTGAAGAAAGCCTTCCCTGATTTGGAAGTGAGGGCTGGCAGTGAAGGCGTCGCCTCCCTGGGAGACATTGCCGACGTCATCATTCTGAGCGTGGTCGGCCTGGCCGGGCTCGACGCGGCTTTGAAAGCGGTGAAAGCCGGCAAGCGCCTTGCCATCGCAACCAAGGAAGTGCTTGTCTCAGGCGGCGAACTCGTTTTCAAGGAAGCTGGTAAGACCGGCGCCGAGATCATTCCCGTGGACAGCGAGCACAGCGCCATTTTCCAGTGCCTCATGGGCAATGGAAAAGAAAGTGTTGCGCGCCTTCTGATCACCGCCTCCGGCGGCCCCTTCAGGGGAAAGGACAAAGCTTTCTTAGAAAACGTGACGCCAAGCGAAGCGCTGGCGCACCCCGTTTGGAAAATGGGGCCGAAGATCTCCGTTGACTCCGCCACCATGATGAACAAAGGCTTGGAGGTGATCGAAGCTTCCAGGCTCTTCTCCGTTCCGGCGGACAGGATCGACGTTGTCATCCATCCGCAGTCCATCGTTCATTCCCTGGTGGAATTTTGTGACGGCGCGCAATTGGCCCAGCTTTCCGTCCCCGACATGCGCCTGGCCATCCAGTTCGCCCTGACGTATCCCAAGAGGCTGCCTTCCTCCATCGCCAGGCTTGATCTGAGCGAAATTGGCAAATTGGAGTTCGGCAAACCGGACAGGGAGAATTTTCCCTGCCTGGAACTCGCTTACGAAGCGCTGAGAAAGGGCGGGATCTTCCCGGCGGTTTTGAACGGCGCGAACGAGACCGCCGTGGCGCGCTTCCTAAATGGAGAGTGCGGTTTCATGGACATACCGCGCTTTGTGGAAAAGAAACTTAGTAAAACAGAAAATATCGCTGACCCCAGCTTAGAGGACATTTTAGAAGCCGACTGCTTCGGGAGAGAATAGCTTAGAGATGTTGACGCTTATATATTTTTGCATAGTCTTGGGACTTCTGGTCTGCGTTCACGAGTTCGGACATTTCGCCGCGGCGAAACTTTGCGGCGTATACGTCGAACGCTTCTCCATAGGCTTCGGCCCAACCATACTTCAGTGGAAAGGCAAGGAGACGACGTACTGCATCTCCATCATCCCGTTGGGCGGCTACGTCCAGATGGCCGGGCAGAGCGACCTGCCGGACGAGGAGGAGAAGGAAGCCTTCAAGCACGTTCCCCCCGAACGTTTCTACAGCGCGAAAACCGTTTGGCAAAGGCTTTGCATCATTCTGGCCGGGCCTTTCATGAATCTTTTCTTCGCCATTCCCTTAGCCATTGCGCTTCTCTGCTACGGGCAGAAGACCGCGCTTACTCCCAACGGCATAATCGTGTCAACGGTGATCCCAGGTTCGCCCGCGGAAGCCGCCGGAATAGAGCCAGGCGACAAGATCCTTAAACTGAACGGCGCTGAAATCACCACCTGGAACGCCTTCGTGGAAGAGATCAGAGCGAACCTTTACGAACCTGTCAGCCTGGAAACGCAAAGGGAAAACGAGAACTTCTCCTTTACCGTGACGCCCGACCTCAACGAGGAGAAAGGCTACCTGGGACTCGGCATCGCCATGTACCCGCCCGCCCAGGTCGAGAAAGTCATAAGCCCCGATTCCCCTCTTAAAGAAGGCGATGTCTTCCTTTCCATCAAAGGCCTGTCTTCCGAGCTCTGTGGTTTTGAACTGCTTTCCCAGACGATCCGCGCCCTGCCTGACACCAACGTGACTGTTACGGTCGCCAACTATCCGGCTTCCCGCATGGCCAACGAAACTTTTCAGCCCGAGGAAAGGACCTTTGAGCTAGCGATCGGCAAAAAGAAAAAATGCAAGCTCTTCGACATCGTGAATGTGGAAGGCCGGGCCAGGCTCAGCCTGCGCCCCGACGCTCCGGAAAACCTTTGGACTCTGGAAGGCGCGAAGATCCTGGCTTTGAACGACCGCCCGCTGCAGCTTTCCGAAGAGGATTACTTCGAAGCCTGCAACGTCGGCAGCGTGACCGCCTGCGTCGCCATAGCGCAGCAGAGCGGCAAGTACAAAAGGGAAACGCTCGTGACGTCCCTGGTCTCGCGCGTGGAGTATATGGGGCATGCCGGAATATTGCTGCGGCCGGCCTCCGAAATGGTCAGGGAGCCCTTCTTCTCCGCTCTGAAGAAGTCCCCCGCCAAAGCCTGGACAAAAGTTACGGAGACCTTGAAGACGCTGAAGCTGCTCTTCGTAGGCTCCCTTAAAGTCAACAACCTCTCCGGCCCCGTCGGCATCGCGAGGATGACCGGCGCCGCAGCGCAGAGAGGGTTCGACGTGCTCTTGAATTTCGTTTTGCTGATAACCGTCAACCTTGGCGTGCTTAACCTTCTGCCTCTGCCCGTCCTGGACGGCGGTCACGTGGTGCTCCTCATTGCGGAAGGCATCAGAAGAAAGCCTCTGCCGGAAAAATTCCTGCTCTGGTACCAGCGCATCGGCCTTATCTTCCTCTTAGCGCTCTTCGCCTTCGTGATGCTGAACGACGTCGGGCGCTGGATAAAGGACAGCGAATTCCTCGGCACTCTGCTTGGCAAATTTTTCCATTAAAACCGATTAGGTAACATTATGTCCGAAACCGAAAAAAAACTTTCCTTTGAAAAAGCTCTGGAAGAACTGGAAGAAGTCGTCGCCAAAATAGAAGACGGCTCGCTTTCCCTAAACGACTGCTTGAAGGAATATGAGAAGGGCATCAAGCTCGCGACCTTCTGCGCCGCGGAATTGAAGAACGCCCGCGAAAAGATCGAAAAGCTCCAAGCTAAAAACGACGGAACCATAGAAGCCTTGGAAACTGAAATTTCAGCCGGAAGAGGCGAGGAATAAAAATGTCCCTTTTGGATAAAGTGCAAACGCCGGCCGACCTCAGGAAACTGAAAGTCGACGAACTCCCCGAACTCTGCTCCGAAATAAGAGCGGAAATAGTGAACACCGTCTCCAAGACCGGCGGACATCTTGCTTCGAGCCTGGGCGCCGTGGAGCTGGCGGTCGCTTTGCACTACGTTTACGACACGCCGAAAGACAAGCTCGTCTGGGACACGGGGCACCAGGCCTACGCCCACAAACTGCTGACGGGCCGCCGCGAAAAGTTCTCCACTCTAAGGCAAAAGGACGGCCTCAGCGGGTACCCGACGCCTGAGGAAAGCCCCTACGACTGCTACCCCGTCGGACACGCCGGCACTTCCATTTCCGTAGCCTTAGGTCTGGCCGCCGCCAGGGACGCCAAAGGAGAAGACTATCAGGTCGTCGCCGTGATCGGCGACGGCGCCATGACGAGCGGTCTGGCGCTGGAAGCCTTGAACAACAACGCCGCCAGGGGAAGATTCACGGTTGTCTTGAACGACAACGCGATGTCCATTTCTCCCACCAAGGGCGCCATCGCCAAACATTTCGCGAGACTCGTTTCAAACGTCCACTACCGCCAGTTCAAGAGAAATTGCAAGAACATCTTAAGCAGCATTCCCGTAATCGGCGTTCATCTGACGAATTTCAGCATGCGCCTTTTGGGCGCGTTCAAGCTCCTCTTCATCGTTGACAACATCTTCGAGAAAATGGGCTTCCACTACATCGGGCCCGTGGACGGCAACGACGTGAAAGAGCTGGTCAGGATCCTGAAAGCCCGCTCCACGGAGCAGGTCATGCCGGTAGTATTGCACTGCCGCACCAAGAAAGGCAAAGGCTACGCGCCCGCGGAAAAAAATCCCGAACGCTACCACGGCGTCGGCAAATTCGATCCCGCGACCGGCGAACTTGCAAAAGCTGAGAAAAAATATCTGACTTACACCGACGCCGTCTCCAAGACCGTCTTGGATCTGGCGGAAAAAGACGAGCGCGTCGTGGTCGTCTCGGCCGCCATGTGCGGCGGCACCGGCATGACGAATTTCGCCAATCACTTCCCCGACCGCTTCTTTGACGTCGGCATAGCGGAGCAGCATGCCGTCACTTTCGCGGGAGGCTTGGCCAGCAGCGGCCTTCGTCCCATAGTCGGCATCTACTCGACTTTCATGCAAAGGGCTTACGATGAGATCGCCCACGACGTCTGTCTGCCCAATGCCAACGTTATTCTGGCGCTCGACCGAGCCGGCCTCGTGGGAAGCGACGGCAAGACGCACCACGGCGCTTTCGATCTCTCTTACCTCAGGCATTTGCCGAATCTGAAGATCTTTTCACCCAGGGACGAGGAAGCCGTGAGATCCGTTTTCGAGTACGCGCTTCTGCACGACGGCCCCGTGGCCGTGCGCTATCCGAGGAGGACCATCCCCTACGATCTGCCCAAAGAAAATGTTCCCGCTTTCTCCGGCGAGGTTACCAAGTGGCAGACTCTGAAAGAAGGCGGCCTCTGCGCGATCGTTGCGACCGGGCACATGGTCTTCCATGCGCTGAGAGCGGCTGAACTTGTGAAGGAAAAACACGGAAAAGACGTGCGCGTAATAGACGCCTGCGCCATCAAGCCCTTGGATGCGGAAACGCTTGCTAGCTTGGCTGGCACTCCTATCGTGACAATGGAAGACAACGCCCTTATCGGAGGGCTTGGCGAAACGATTGCCTTCCAGCTCAAGAAACCCGTTCTTTTCTTCGGCATCCCGGATGATTTCATCGCTCACGGCACGCTCGACGAACTCTATTCCGAACTCGGCTGGCAGCCCGAGCAGGTAGCTGAGAAAATTGCGGAGGTCCTTTCGTTATGAACGACCTTGCCGTTTTCCTGAACGCACTGCCGGACGGCATCGTAGCCGTCAGCGAGCAGAACGTTGTGCTCTTCGCCAACGCCGCGGTCTATGACACGCTTGGCGTCCTTCCGAACAGCATCACGGGCCTTCCTTTGAGCGACTGCCTGAAGGACCAGAACCTCATGATGCAGCTCGACAAGACGGGGCACGAATCTTTCCTGACCCTGGAAGCGGACGTCAACTACCCCAGGAAACTGAGGCTCAGGATCAAAATAGTGCCGCTCCAGGAAAAAAGCGGAGGCCCTGACTCCCCCGTCGCGCTCATAATCTTCACCGACGTCTCGAGGGAACTGTCCACAGCGGAGAACAGGGAACGGAATTCCAAGCTCGAGACCATGCGGCTCTTGACGGCCGGCGTGGCCCACGAACTTGGCAATCCCCTGAATTCCATCATCATGAAGGCCGACCTCACGGAACGGTTGGTCATGAAACTTCCCGACTCTGAGACCAAAGAGAAGATCGCGAAAGATCTGGACGTCATAATCAGCGAGAGCGAGAGACTGAAAAGGATTGTGGAAGATTTCCTGAAGGCCGCCAGGCCGCTTTCCTTCCGGCCTGTCGAGACCGACCTCAAGAAACTCTGCGAGCGCTGCCTTGCCGTCATGGAGCCTGAGCTGCACGCCAGGGACATCGCCATCCAGCAATATCTCTCGGCTGTTCCCCCTGCTCTCCTTGACGAAGACCTTCTGCGCGGCGCCATCATAAACGTCATCAGGAACGCCGCGGAGGCCATGCCGGAAGGCGGCCTTCTGATCGTCCGTCTAGAAACGGAAGGCGACTTCTTCAAACTGTCGATAAGAGACAACGGAACAGGCATGACGGAAGAGACCGCTGAAAAAATGTTCGATCCCTTCTACACCACCAAGCAGACCGGAACAGGCCTGGGCATGCTGCAGATAAAGCGCGCCGTGGAAGCCCACTCCGGCACGATAGAAATAAAGAGCCGCGTCGGCAAAGGCACGACCGTCACCTTAAAGGCGCCCTTGCGCCAGAGCGAGACCCACGTTCTCGATTCCCCGGAGGTAAAATGAAAAAGGTAATCCTTGTCGTTGATGACGAAAAAAACGCCCGCGATAACCTCCGCGAGATCATAGAAGACATCATGGGGCTCTCCATGGTGGAAGCCGACTGCGCAAAGACCGCCATTGAGCTATTGCGCAACCGCGTCTTCGACCTCATATTAACGGACCTCAGGATGCCTGGCGATTCCGGCATGCTCGTCTTAGAGGAGGCCCAGAAGATCTGCCCCGAGACGCCGGTCATAATCATGACGGCCTTCGGCTCCGCGGACGAAGCGGGCGAAGCGCTCCAGAAGGGCGCTTATGATTTCCTTTCGAAACCTTTGCGCGCCGGCACGGTCGAGGAAAAGATCGCCGAGACGCTCCGCCTTGACGAGAAGGAGGAAAAGTCCGACGCTTTCGACAAGATCATCGGCAATTCCGACGCCCTGAAAGAAACCATAAAGACCGCCCGCCAGGCCGCGCCGACCGACGCGACGATCCTGATAGAGGGCGAGAGCGGCACGGGCAAAGGCCTTCTGGCGGAATGCATCCACGAAGCCAGCCCGCGAAGCAAGGGCAAGTTCGTCGTCATCCACTGCGCCAACACTCCGCAGGACATCCTTATGAGCGAGCTCTTCGGGCATGAGAAAGGCTCCTTCACGGGCGCCATCTCGCAGCACAAGGGCAAATTCGAAGAAGCACTCGACGGCACCGTCTTCATCGACGAAGTCGGAACGCTGCCCCTGAAAGTGCAGACCATTCTCTTGAGGGTTTTGCAGGACAAAAAATTCGAGCGCCTGGGCGGCAACGAGACCATCATTTCCAAGGCGCGCGTCATCGCGGCCACCAATGAAAACTTAAGCGAACTGGTCAAGGCCGGGCGTTTCAGAGAGGACCTGCTCTACCGCTTGAAAGTCGTCTCGCTGACCATGCCTCCCTTAAGAGTAAGAAAGGGCGACATTCCCCTTCTGATCGACCACTTCCTCGCCCAGGCCAACAAAGAGACTTCCAAGAACGTCACGATCTCAAAGATCGCCAGGGAAATGATGGAAAAATATTCCTGGAGCGGCAACATCAGGGAGATCCACAACTGCATCGAGGCCCTGGTCATCAAGAATTCCAGCGGCGAAGTGACGCCCCGCGACCTTCCCTCCGAGATCCTCGCCGAATCCGGCGCGAAAAAGGAAGAGAAGAGTTCCGCCGCCCTTTGGGAAAAGCTCGACAAAATGACTTTGGATGAAATAAAGAAAGCCTTGATCGAAAGAAAATTGAAAAACGGCAAGACGAGAACTCAGATCGCCGACGAACTCGGCATCAGCCGCCGCAGCCTCTACAGGCTTCCCGACAGCTACGGCATCAAGAAAGGAAAAAAGAAAGATGAATGACGTTCCCTTAATTTCCGTTCTGATGCCGGCCTACAACGAAGGCAGCCACATAAGGGCGAACCTCGAAAAGGTCCGCGCCACCCTAGAAGACATGCAGTCCACCTGCTGCAAGGATCTTCCCGGCGGCTTTGAAATCGTTGTCGTCAACGACGGCAGCACCGACAACACGCAAAAGGAAATAGAAACAGCCGCCGCCAGGAGCGAGACGATAAAATGCGTCACACACTCCACCAACCGCGGAAAGTGCGTCGCCCTAAGGACAGCCTTCCAGCACTCGAAGGGCAAATACGTTTTCTTCCTCGACAGCGACCTGGAGATAGACCCCGCCTTCTTAGAACCGCTTTTCGTTAAGATGCAGAAAGAGGACTGCGACGCCGTATTCGGGTCCAAGCAGCTCGGCTCCAAAAAGCATTATCCCTTGCTGCGCAGAGTCGCCAGCAAGATCTTCTCGGCTTTCGTTTATCTGCTCCTGCCGCTTCCCGTTAAAGACACCCAGACCGGCCTGAAGCTTTTCAAAAGGGAGCTTCTCGAGCGCGTCTTCGACTGCATGCTGGTAAGGCGCTACGCCTTCGACGTGGAGCTGGCCGCCCTCGCCGTGCACAACGGCTTCAAGCTCTCCGAAGAAGCCGTTACGGTCAATTTCCTCGGCCGCCAGGGCTCCATGTCCCTCTACAACGTCTTCAACATGACGCTGGACATCCTGGCCATTTTTTACCGCCTGAAAGTTTTGGCCTACTACGACAGCTGGGTGCCGAAGCGCAACAAGGAAAAGCCTTTCATCTCCATAGTCATCGCGGTCAAAGCCGACAATCCTTACCTCAGGCAGTCCGTTGCGCGCTCTCTTGAGCAGGATTATCCCAAGGACCGCTATGAGATCATCGTCCTTCCCGACGAAGCAATCGATTCTCTTGATCCTTCCGTCAGGGTGATCCCCTCCGGGCCTGAGCTCCCGGCCATCAAGAGAAACCTCGGCGTTGATTCCGCCAAAGGCGAAATAATCGCCTTCCTGGACGACGACGCCTATCCGAGGGAAAACTGGCTCTCGGAACTGGCCGGCAACTTTACGGACGAAAGGCTGGCCGGCGTCGGCGGCCCCGGCACGACTCCTCCGGAAGACGCCTTCTGGCAGAAGGTGGGCGGCGCCGTTTACGAATCTAAGATGATGAGCGGCGGCTACTCCTACCGCTACCTGGTGGACCGCAGGCGCATGGTGGACGATTACCCGACCTGCAACCTGGCCTTGAGGAAAGACGTCTTCCAGGAAGCCGGCGGCTTCCAGACCAACTTCTGGCCGGGCGAAGACACGGAGCTCTGCCTGACCGTCACCAAGAAGCTGAACTACAACATCGTTTACGACCCTCTGGTGGAAGTCTGCCACCACCGCCGCCACCTTTTCAAGGGCCATTTCCGCCAGCTTACGCAGTACGCTCTGCACCGCGGATATTTCGTAAAGAAGTTCCCGGAGACCTCCCGGAGATTCGCCTATTTCGTCCCCTCGCTCTTCCTTCTGGGCGTGCTGTTGGGGCCTCTGACTTTCCTTACGCCAAAATTGTATTTCTTCAGCCTTCTCTACCTCGTCGTATTGGTCATCTATTTCGCGCTCTCGATTTTCTTTGCTTTCATTCTTCATCCGAAACTCACGCCCTTCACGGTCCTGGGCGTTTTCCTATCGCACTTAGCTTACGGTTGGTATTTTTTAGTCGGCCTCTTCTCCTCCAAGCTTAGAAAGGAGGAGGAATATCATGCAAAGATCAGGAAATCTCATGAAAACTAAATTTTTGCTGTTCTTTTCGCTGCTTATTTGTTGGAACGTATTCGCGTCCCCCGTTATCGATTTCCCCGTCAAGCCGGGGCTTCTGCTCGAAGACTCCCTGGCCCACGGCGAAAAAAAGCTCTCCATGCTTATCACCAATACCGGCACCGACCCCTTAAACATCAAAAAGTTTCGGCCCTCCTGCGCCTGCACAAAGGTCAGCCCGGACGCCCCGCTTACAATAGCCCCCGGCGAAACGAACACCTTCCTTTGCACGCTTGACCTCAGCGGCGAACTGAAGAAAGGCCCGAAGAACTACACCGTTTACATCGAGAGCGACGATCCGGAAAAGCCGGTCGCGAGCTGGTACGTCACCGTTCCCATCATTCCCTGCGTGGAGCTTCACCCCAAGCAGTTGAGCTTCATGGAAAGCGACGCCCCGACCCAGACCGTCACCGTCATCCAGCATTTCAGGGAACCGGTCTCCCCTCTGCACGTCTATTTTCTGGAGGATCTTTTCGGCGCTCCCCCTGAAGAGGACAAAAAGCCCGAAAAATTCCTCTCCTTCCGCGTTGAGGAACCTCTGGACTCCATAACCAACCGCATCACGGTCTTCAGGATCAAGGACAAGACCTACTCCCGCTACGGCAGCATCAGGATATCCGTGGACGCCGGGTGCAAGTTCAACATCCTCCGCATAGACACCCCGAAGTTCCCTAAGCCCCAAAACGAGGCCGAAGCCGAAAAGTGATAAAACTACCCAGGACAGTTAAGAAAGGCCTCTTTTTGGCCCTCACAGGGCTTTTCCTGGCCGTTTCCGGTCCAAGTCTGGCCTCCGAGATCAATCTGCGCTTCTTCCATTCGGACTGCCGGGAGTGCGAGGATACCCTTTACTTCCTCCATGACTTGGAAGGCGCCTTCGAGGAGATCACGCTTCACGACCTCCCCCTCGAGGAAGAGGAGAACTACCTTTTGCTTTTGAAACTGGAAAAGGAACTGAAGCTGGAGAACAAAAAGAACGCCCCGGTCTCGCTTTTCTTGTACACCAACGTCTTCTACGGCATCAGTGAGATAACCAACTCCCTGCCCGACCATATAGCGGCCCTCCAGGGACAGGACGTTCCGCTTTATGAACCGGAAACGCAGGAAAATTCCCAAGAGCTCGCCAAAGAGAAGATGCGGAGCTTCACTTTCGCCAGCGTCCTCATCAACGGGCTTCTGGACGGCATCAACCCCTGCGCCTTCGCTACTCTCATCCTTTTCATTTCGCTGCTTTCCGTTTACGGCTCCTCGAAATCCGAAATAATCGCAACAGGGCTTACTTTCACCTTCGCGGTCTTTCTTACTTACCTGGCCTTGGGCTTGGGTTTCCTGAACGTCATAAAAGCGCTCGCGATCTTCCCGAAGATCAAATTCGCTTTCGATGTCGCGCTCATCATCTTCTGCCTAGTCTGCGCCGTCCTTTCCATCAAGGACGCCGTTGCCGTGAAAAGGAACGGCACGGGCGCCAAGGAAAGCGAAGACCTTACCCTGAAGCTTCCGCCGAAACTAAGGTCTCTCATCACCAAGATCCTTTCCGCCTACGCCGGCAGGAAGCGTTGGCTCTTCGGCGTATTCTTAGCGGGCTTCCTTGTTTCTCTTCTGGAATCCGTCTGCACGGGCCAAGTCTATATCCCGACCATCAATCTCATCATCAAGAACGATCCGGCGAGAGTCACCGCCTGGCTGTGGCTGCTTTTCTACAACTTCCTCTTCGCTCTGCCGCTTATCGTCCTAACTTTCCTGGCGGCTTTCGGACTTAGGTCGCAGTTCATGCTGAAAGTTCAGCGCAAAGGCGGAGTGGCGATAAGGATCGGCATGGCGTTGCTCTTCCTGTTCATGGCAGCGCTTTTGATAGCGCACCTCCGCTGAGATTTCGTTCCGCCCACCGTCGCAAAGGGCGGCGTATACCCCTCGTTCACGGACTACGCGTGCATGGCCTTGATTTGCGTCCTCCGTGAGTTCACTTAGGGGTATACGCCGCCCTTTGCTCCTGCGCTTGTTGGGAGCGAAGCAAGAAGGCATGTACCCGTAAGCAAACTTAGCGAAGCCTGTTTGCCAAGGGCACATGCCTTTTGCGAGCGACCAACGAACGTATGGGCTTACTTTCTGCGGAGGAGGAGGGCCGCGAAGGCCAGGAGGCCGAAAGCGGCTGGTTCGGGAAGCGCGCGCCA
>Ga0310690_10002883_pt1 | contig 27040 bp, 20 predicted proteins | sample AusTroGonzalo_MG_2_FD_207661 | JGI IMG/M metagenome (GOLD analysis project Ga0310690, IMG submission 207661) | Bovine rumen microbial communities from tropical cattle in Woodstock, Queensland, Australia - Gonzalo_04 (v2) (version 2) | ecosystem: Host-associated > Mammals > Digestive system >...
TTTCGAAATCAGCAATATCTATGTTCCCCGGGACGGCGGCGAGCTGCCGGACGAACGGCCGCATATCGGTTTCGCGGCGTTTGGCGAGAGGGAAGATTTCTTTACCGTCAAAGGAACGGTGGAAGCGCTCGGAAAAGCCCTCGGCCTGGACTTCGATTATGAACGGGCAGCTGATGTTTCCTGGCTGCATCCGGGCATCTCGGCCTATATCCTGTGCGAAGGAGAGCGGATCGGCTGTTTCGGCAAGCTGGCCAACGAGGTAACCGGCGAACTGAAACTCCATAAAGATGCCAAATCCAATCATAAGATATTCCTGGGCGAGATTGATTACGAAAAGATGACGGCCCATATGGCTGCCAGCTTCCGTTATCGTCCGCTTTCCGCTTTCCCGGCTGTTATCCGCGATCTGGCGCTAACAGTGGCGGAGGAAACGCCCTGCGGCGAGCTGATGCACGAGATCGCCAGGGCGTGCCCGCGGATCAGTGACGTGGAACTGTTTGACATCTACCGCGGGGAACAGATCGGAGAAGGCCGCAAGAGCATGGCTTTCCAGATTACCTTTGAACCTGAAGACAAACCGCTGACCGCGGAAGAGGTGGACAGGTACATCAAAAAAATTCTCGGCAACCTGAAATTCAAACTCGGCGCTGAGATCAGATAATGACAGGAAAACGGCCTGAAACAAGGCCTGAAGGGCTGCGCCGGGAACGCGCAGCTCTTTCTGTTTCATTGACAGTGCAGGGTTTCAAATGTATAATCAGACAGGTACAAGTCCGGAAAAACACATCACAATTTCACAGAGATCAGCAAATGCTTCGCGGTGTTCAGACAAATACCGCGATGGGGAGATGAACACATGTCAAGGAAATGGCGGAATATTCTCATCGGCGTCCTCGCGGCGGCCCTTGTTATTGCCGGGATTACGCTGCTGAGCCGCGGCGCCGATAATTTCAGGGACAAATATGAAGGTGTCGACCTGTCCACTGATGTTACCGGGATCAAACGGGAACACACGTACGAGGAGTATATTGCCCCGTACACCGGTCTGCCCGCCGTAACAGAGACCGTGCGGGTGGACCTGGCGGCCTGTGAAGGCAAAGGCGGCGAAGCCTGCGACGATGGTGTGCTCACTTCCGACGAATCGGAACTGACCTGGAAGGTCACCGTTCCGCAGGCCGGACTGTACAACATCCGCCTGGATTACCTGACCACACAGAGCCGCGGGATCGATATCGAAAGGGAACTGGAAATCAACGGCGCGTCGCCCTTTGACGGCGCGAAGACGCTGTGCTTCTCCCGCCTGTGGACTGACAAGGGAGAGGTTCGCAAGGACAACCAGGGGAACGATATCCGGCCGACCCAGGTTGAGATCTATGAAAAGCAGACTGCATACTGCAGGGACGATATGGGCTACCATACAGAACCCTACGCTTTCTATTTCAATGAAGGTGAAAACGAACTAACCCTGCGCGCCGTGAACGAACCGGTGATCCTTTGCGGTATCACGCTGACACCGGTCATGAGTTTCCGGACGTATGAGGCTTACGCCGCATCACAGCCGGAAGTGTCCATGACCGATACAGGGAAGACTTACAACAAGATTATACAGGGCGAGGATGCCAGGCTGCGCAGCGCGCCGAGCCTGTATGCCCGGTATGACCGCAGCTCCTCCCAGACCGTACCGTATTCCGTGAAGAACACAATCCTGAACTATATCGGCGGTGATCCGTGGACGCATCCGGGAGAGTGGATCCAGTGGGATTTCACGGTTCCGGAGGACGGGTACTACAATATTTCCATCAAAGCCCGTCAGATGTATCAGCGCGGCGCACTGTCCGCCAGGTCGGTCTATATCGACGGGGAGATTCCCTTTGAGGACCTGAAGGCCGTCGAGTTCAACTACAACACCGGCTGGGAGATGCGGACGCTGGGCGACAAGGACGGCCATCCCTTCCGTTTCTACCTTACGGAAGGAAGCCATACCCTCCGGATGGAGGTCACGCTGGGCGAAATGGGCCCCATCCTGAAGGAAGTAGAGAACAGTATTTTCCGCCTCAATCAGATCTACCGCAAGCTCCTGGTGCTGACCGGCGCGAATCCCGACCGGTTCCGCGATTACAACCTCGCCGGGGTTTATCCCGAGGCCATCAAAGCGATGGACCTGGAAAGCAAACGGCTGTACAAGATCGTGGATGACGTCGTCGCCATTACCGGAGAGAAGAGCGACCGTGCGGCGGCCGCCCAGACCCTGGCCACGCAACTGGAGCAGTTCGTGGATAACAACGACCGCATCACGGAGTCCTTTGTCAACTTCAAGGACAACATCACTTCCCTGGGCACAGCCATGCAGAATATGTCCGAAAGCAAGCTGGACGTGGATCTGATCATGATCACCGGCGAGGATGTCAAGGTTGAGCCGGTCCATGAGACCTTCTTCAGCAGCCTGGGCCACGAGGTGAGGAGCTGCTTCAGTTCCTTCTTTGTGGACTACAACTCCCTGGGCGATAAATACGAGGACAGCGACGACGTTCTGGACATCTGGATTACGACCGGCCGTGACCAGAGTACTGTGCTGAAGACGATGGTGGATGATTCCTTTACCACGAAAACCGGGATCAAAGTCAATGTCAAGCTGGTTCAGGCGGACGCGATCCTGACGGCTGTTGTGGCCGGCAACGGTCCTGATATCGTGCTGAGCGTCAGTGGCTGGTTCGCGGTGAACTACGCGATGCGCAACGCCGTGGAGGACCTGACCCAGTTCCCGGATTACGCGGAAGTCGTCAAACCGTTCTACCAGAGCATCCTGGATCCGCTGACTTACAACAACGGTAAGAAGAAAGGCGTTTACGGACTCCCTGAAACACAGAACTTCCCGCTGCTGTTCTATCGCAGCGACGTCATGGAAGAACTGGGACTGCCGATTCCCGAGACCTGGGAGGAACTGATTGAGGAACTGCCGACCATCCAGGGGAACAGCCTCACGGTCGCGGTCAACTTCCCGGATATCGCGGTGGCGGATATTTCGGTGCTGTGCTCCATGATTTACCAGAACGGGGGCTCCATTTACGATGAGGATGCGAAGCACACGCTGATCGACAGCGAAGCCGGCGTTGCCGCTTTCAAACAGTATACCAGCCTGTACAACGATTACGGCCTCCCGGTGGTGTTTGACTTTGTCAGCCGCTTCCGCAGCGGGGAAATGCCTTTGGGCGTGGCCTCCTACGCCACCTACAACACGCTGATGGTTTCGGCACCGGAAATCCGCGGGCTTTGGGACTTCACCTACTTCCCGGGCACGAAGAAGGCGGACGGTACAATCGACCGGACAGCCCAGACGGATGGGTTCTGCTGCATGATGATTGCTACGGACAATGAAAAGATAAAGCAAAACGCCTGGGAATTCATGAAGTGGTGGGTCAGTACGGATACACAGGTCCGCTTCGGCCGGGAAATGGAAAGCATCCTCGGCGCTTCGGCCCGGTACCAGACAGCGAACCGTGACGCGCTGAGGCAGCTGGCCTGGTCCAAAAAGCAGCTGGAAGTGCTAGAGGGACAGATGGCCCAGACCCGCGGTTTCCCGGAAATCGCCGGCGGCTATTCCACCACAAGGCATATTACAAACGCGATCCGCAGGGTCATCAACACCAAGGAGGATCCGCGGGAAACGCTGTTGAACTACGCGAGAACCATCAATGAGGAAATCCGGATCAAACGGCGGGAATTCAACCTGCCGGTTGACTGAGAAGGGAAGGAGGGAAGCAAAAATGCAGTCACAGTCTTTCATGAGCAGATATATGACCATGAGGCGGGACAGGATTGCCCATGGCTGGGCGCAGGCCAAGCGGAACAAGACATGCTATCTGTTCCTCGCACCTTATGCGATCCTGTTTTTCACCTTCTTCATCCTGCCGATCTGCACATCCATTTTCTACAGCTTCACCTACTATAACATCCTGGAACCTCCGCGGTTTATCGGCCTGCAGAATTACATCAACCTGATCCTGCAGGATGAGGTTTTCCTGACAGCCATCAAGAATACCTTTGTTATCGCGGTCATTACCGGCCCGGTTGGCTATATCCTTTCTTTCCTGTTCGCCTGGTTTATCAACGAGCTTCCCAAATGGCTGCGGGCGGTAGCGGTGGTCGTCTTTTACGCGCCATCCATCTCCGGCGCGGCATTTACAGTTTTCTCCATCATTTTCCGCGGCGACGCGTACGGCTGGTTTAATGCTATTCTTATGGAGTTCGGCATCATCGAGGCACCACGGCTCTGGCTGACGGATCCAAGGTACATGATGACAATCGTCGTTATCGTCAGCCTGTGGATGAGCATGGGCACCGGCTTCCTGAGCTTCGTCGCCGGTTTCCAGGGAATAGACCACAGCATGTATGAGGCGGGCTATGTGGACGGCGTCCGGAACCGCTGGCAGGAGCTGTATCACATCACGCTGCCGAGCATGAAGCCTATGCTGCTGTTCGGCGCGGTGATGAGCATCACCTCCGCATTCAATGTCAGCGACGTACCCCGGCTCCTGTGCGGATACCCCTCCACGGATTATGCAGCGCGGACGGTGGTCACGCACCTGTTCGACTACGGTTTCAGCCGGTTTGAGATGGGCTACGCCAGCGCCATCGCCACCATCCTGTTCCTGGTGATGATCCTGTGCAAAAAAGCAATCTCCGCATTGCTGGGAAGGGTGGGAACCTGAGATGAGTGAGATCAATACGGTCCGGTCCAACGGCACCCTTCGGATCAACGGCGGAAAAAAGATCCGCGGTACCCTCACGGCCGGGGAGACCGGCGCGTCCTTCGTTGCCAAAGGCAGCACGGAACCCGCCGCCGAGTGGCATTACGCCCGGATGAACCGGATGGACAACATTCGCCTGGGCGGTACTTCCGGCCAGATCACCGTCGTCCTGAAGGACGACACACGCTATGTGTTCGAACTGGCGCAGGGCCTTAAGCTCTACAACCAGATGGACAAGAACTGGGCAGACAAGCCTGTTACGGCAAAAACCCGCGGTGACATCCTGCACGAGCGGGCGGAACGGCTTGGCGAAAAGATCCAGACGCCGAGGAAACACCTGATCACCCGGCGCCACCCGAACCGCTCCATCGCCGGCGATATCGGCATCTACCTGCTGCTGATCCTCTTCGGTGTCGCGATGATCTTCCCGCTTGTCTACCTGGTCGGTTCGTCCCTGAAACCGCTGGACGAGCTGTTCCGTTTTCCGCCGCCCGTCTGGCCCAACAACCCGACGACGGACAACTTCTCCGACTTGTTTGTCACGATGGGCCAGAGCTGGATCCCGTTCAGCCGGTACCTGGTTAATACGCTGTTTATCACTGTGGCCGGCACTTTCGGTCATCTGGTGATTGCCAGCATGGCAGCGTTTGTATTGGCAAAATACGAATTTCCCGGCAGCAAGCTGTTCTTCGCAGTCGTAACGACATGCCTGATGTTCTCCGGCTATGTCACCGGTATCCCGAACTACCTGATCATGAGCCGGCTGGGCATGATCGATACCTATTGGGCGCTGATCCTGCCGGCTTTTGCCGCGCCGATCGGCCTGTTCCTGATGAAGCAGTTCATGGAAGGCCTGCCGACTGCCCTGATTGAAGCGGCCACGATCGACGGCGCAAGCCGGTTCCGGGTCTTCTGGAGTATCGTGATGCCCAACGTCAAACCAGCCTGGCTGACTATGATCATCTTCAGCGTCCGCGACCTGTGGAACACCAGCGCGGCCACGGTCATCTATTCTGAAGCGAAAAAGACGCTCGTATACGCGCTGCAGCAGATCCAGGCGGGCGGTATCGCACGCACCGGCCAGATGGCCGCGGCCAACGTGATCATTGTCGCGGTCCCGATCCTCATCTTCATCTTCAGCCAGAGCCGGATCCTGGAGACCATGGCCTCCTCCGGCATCAAGGACTGAGCGGAGGGCCGAAGGAACATGAAAAAAAGGAACGGGAGGTCAGGAAAGTGAGAAGGAGCAAACGGATCGCCATAATCCTGTGCATCGCAGCGCTGCTGCTGCCGAGTATAGGCCTGGCTGTCAACGACGGCTTCAAATCATCCTATACCTATACATATGACTACTGGGAGGACGTGCTGGAATCACCGGACGCTTACCGCGTGGACGGAGTCATTGACAGCATGACGCTCGGGCTGGATAATCTGGACGGCAAGCGCATCAACAAGCCGGATTCGCTGTTTGCGCAAGGGGACGATCTGTATATCTGTGATACGGGCAATAACCGGATCATCCAGATTTCGACCAAAGACGGCAAAAACACTGTGAAGCGGGTGATCAGCGAAATCACCGGCTCGGACAACAACACCTTCAACTCACCGAGCGACGTCTTTGTGGACGCCCAGGAGAACATCTACATTGCCGACATGAACAACGAGCGGATCGTGATGGTGGACAAGAACCTGGTTTTTATCAGGCAGTATGTCAAGCCTACTGATTCAACCTTTGACCAGAGCCTGCCTTTCTTCCCGAAGAAGGTGGTGGCGGATGCCGCGGGACGCGTATACGCGCTGTGCCAGAACGTCAATAAGGGCCTGGTCAAGTTCGAGGCGGACGGCAGCTTCTCCGGCTTTATCGGCGCCAATACCGTCAGCGTCACAACAGGTGAATATATCTGGCGGCGCTTCTTCATGACGAAGGCCCAGCGCGCCCAGACATCCAACTTCGTCCCGACAGAATTCGCCAACTGCTATATTGATCCTGAAGGATTCATCTATGTAACGAACACAGTCTTCAGTGAATATGATCTGAAGTGGGACAATGCCAAACCGATCCGCCGGCTGAACAGCATCGGCACGGATATCCTGGTCAAGAACGATCGTTATCCGCCCATCGGCGACCTGGACTGGTCATCAGGAGGCGTTGCTTACGGACCAAGTAAATTCGAAGACATCACCGTTATGGACAACGAAGTCTATATCGTGATCGACAGAACCCGCGGACGGGTGTTCGGCTATGATAACCAGGGCATCCTGCTCTGGGCGTTCGGCGGTAAAGGTAATTACAACGGCGCTTTCGGCGCAGCCATCAGCATCGAGCATATCGGATATAACCTGTACGTGCTGGACCAGATTGAGAACAGTATCACGGTCTTTACACCGACGGAATACGGCATGCTCATCTACGACGCAATCGACGAATACGGCAAAGGTGAATATGACAAGTGCGCGGACATCTGGCGCGAGGTCCTGAAGCTGAATTCCAACTACAAGCTGGCCTTCCGGGGGATCGGCAGGGCCGTACTGCGGCAGAACCACTTCCAGGAAGCCATGCATTACTTTGAGCTGGCGCATGACCGGGAGAACTACGGGCGCGCATTCAAGCTCTACCGGAAGGAATGGATCGAACAAAATGTCTGGTGGGTCATCCTGATCGTGGCGCTGCTGCTGATCATACCGCTGGTCGTCGGCAGGGTCAGGAGAACGAAGTGGGAGGTGATTATGCATGAGCACAGCAAGATCCGTCATTAAGCCGGACGCAGCCGTGAAGGCCGGAAAAGCCGGGCCCTGGCTGCGCAGGTATGGCGAGTCGCTCCGCTACGCGCTGTATGTGATCATCCATCCGTTCGACGGCTTCTGGGACCTGGTCCACGAACAACGCGGCTCGATCGCGGCGGCCAACACCTTCCTCGTTCTGTTCCTGCTGACGCGCGTGATCAAGCTGATGTGCACCAGCTTCCAGTTCATCTCCGCGCCGGTCCAGTATATTAATGTGTTTGAGGAGATGGGTTCGCTGCTCCTGCCGTTCCTGGTCCTGTGCCTGGCGAACTGGGCGATGACCACGCTGTTTGACGGCAAGGGCCGGTTCAGGGATATCTACATGGCAATGTGCTACGCGCTGGTGCCGTATATCCTGATCCAGCTGCCGATGGTGCTGGTCAGTAACATGCTGACGTTTGAGGAAGCCAGCCTATATTCAGTGCTCCTGAGCATCAGCGTGATCTGGTGCGTGTTCCTGGTCTTTGTCGGCCTGATGGAAGTGCATGACTATGGTCCCGGGAAAACGTTCATCTTTATCCTGGTGACCATTCTCGGCGGCTGCGTCATCATCTTCCTGATGCTGGTTTTCTTCAGCCTGCTCAGCGACGCGTTCGGCTTTTTTGTCAGCCTGTCCCGGGAAGTCTTCTTCCGGATGAATTAAGGAGGGATGACGACAATGAGAAAGAAATCCATCCTCCGGAGGCTGCTGCCGTGGATCCTTACGCTTGCGGTCCTTGCCGCCATTGTGATCTTCATCGGCATTCCAATCTACTCCCAGACGGACGATTCTGAAAACAAAAAGCCGGAGATACACCAGTATTCCGGCGACAGCAAACACCTGACGCTGGAAAACGACACGGTCCTGTTTGACCTGAATCCCGACGACACAACCTTCACCGTGACGGACAAACTGACGGGCAAGGTCTGGTATTCCAATCCGCAGGACGCGTCCGCGGACAAGATCGCCCTGACGACCAACAAGACAGCGCTGTCATCTACGATGCTGGTGACTTATACGACAGATACCGGCGAAGTGACGTTCAACAACTACGAGAAATCCATTGTCAACCAGACCTATCGCATCAGCCGGCCGGACGATCAGACCATCCGCGTGGATTATTCCATCGGTGAGATCGAGAAGGAGACGATCATTCCGACCGCGATTACCAAGGAACGGCTGACAGATTTCCTCTCCAGAATGAAGACTGTCGGAAAGAGCGTGGTCAAATCCTGCTATACGCTGATCGAGCCTGCCAAGCTCGACAAAATGGAGAACAAAGACGAACTGATCGCCCTGTATCCTTCTGTGACGGAACAGCCGATCTATATCCTGAAAACCGGCGTCAAGCCGGCCAACAAGGAAAAGATGGAGACCTATTTCGCGGAAGCCGGCTATACGATGGAGGATTATGCATCCGACAACGAGCTGCTGACTGAACGGAAAGGGAACAACGGACCGGTCTTTGACGTCAGCCTGGTCTATTCGCTGGGGGAGCGGGAACTGATCGTGGAGGTTCCCTACAGCGATATCACCTATGATTCCAGGTATCCGCTGACCTATGTGACGCCGCTGCCGATGTTCGGCGCGGCCGGGATGACCCATGAAGGATACATCCTGGTGCCTGAGGGAAGCGGATCGATCATCCGCTACAATAACGGGAAACTGTCCCAGAATGCCTACTATGCCAACATGTACGGCTGGGATTACGGTATGGAACGCCTCGAAGCGGCAAACGAGACCCGGATGGCTTTCCCTGCCTTCGCCATGGGCCAGGCAGACGGCTCATTCCTCTGCGTGCTGGACGGGGCCGAATCCTACGCGGGCCTCAACGCGGACATTGCCGGAAGGAAGAACAGCTACAACACGGTCAATGCCAGGTACCGCACCCTGCACTATGACCAGTTCCATGTTTCCAGCGAAACATCCAAGACGGTCTTCATGTATGAGAAACAGATCCCTGACGGGGATACCGTCCGGCAGAGATACCGCTTCACGGATGGGGACAGTATCGTAAACCTAGCCAGCTCCTACAGGGCTTACCTGACGGATAAGTATCCGGATCTCGCGAAGGGAACGGCCAGCGAAGAGATGCCGGTCAGCGTCGAGCTGATCGGCGCGATCGACAAGATCGTTGTCAAGGCCGGCATGCCGGTGGATTCCGTCATCGCGACGACAACATTCAGCCGGGCAGGGGAGATCATGGACGAGCTCCTGGACAGCGGCGTCAAAAACCTGAACCTCCGGCTGACCGGCTGGTGCAACGGCGGCGTCCGGCAGAAGGTCCTGACCGGTGTGCATGTGCTTGGTGAGCTCGGAGGAGAGAAGGACCTCAGGGAGCTGAACAGCAAAGCCGCTGAAAAGGGCGTTCCGCTCTACCTGGATGGGATCACCTGCTTTGCCTACGACAGCGGGATTACGGATGGATTCAGCGTGTTTTCCGACGCTGCGCGCTATACAACCCGCGAGACCATCGACCTGTACCCCTTTGATATTGTCACTTCCAAACTGAACGACTATAAGGATCCCTATTACCTTGTGAAACCCGCTTACGCGGCCCGGAACGCCACCAACCTGATCAATTACCTGAAGAAGAACCAGGTGGCGGGAGTCGCCTTCCGGGATATCGGCCTCCTCCTGAGCGCGGACTATTATGCCCGCGACCCGGTTACCCGCGAACAGGTCAAGGCCATGAACGTAGAAACGCTGAAGGAAGCGGACGCGGCAGGGGAGAAGATCAGCATCAAGGGCGGCAACGAATATGCCATCGCCTACGCGGACCTGATCACGGAAATGGAATTCAGCGGCTACGATTACGCAATCCTGGACGAGAAAGTTCCGTTCTACCCCATGGCGATCCACGGCCTGAAGGATTATACCGGCACGGCTGTCAACCTGGAAGGAGACTACCAGACGGAACTTCTCCGATGCGCTGAGTGCGGAGCGGGCCTCCACTTCTCCTTCATGTCAGCGGATACCTCTATCCTGCAGGATTCTGATTACAGCTGCTATTCCGCCTCCGGATATATGCCCTGGAAGAAACAGGCGGCGGAGATGATCAACCGCTACCAGCAGGAGATGAAAGGACTGAACCGGCAGGCGATCATCGACTTTACCCGGATCAGCGAATCAGTGACGGTGACCACCTATGAGGACGGCACAAAGGTCTACGTCAATTACGGCAAGTCGGACTACCGGGAGGGCAGCCTCACAGTCCCCGCAAGAGATTACCTGGTGGAAAGGAGGAATGCCGAATGAGCGCGAAAGAACGCAAGGTCAGGGAACACTGGTACAGCGGGATCACCGAGAGTATCCAGATGCTGATTCCCGGTAACCGGATCTACCAGACGATGCCGGCAAAGCGCGCCCGGTCCGGCTATCTCTTTATCCTTCCCTTTATCCTCGGTTTCCTGCTGTTCATGATCAAACCGTTGATCGAGTCCTTCATCATGAGCCTGAACATCGTGACACTCGTTCCGGGCAAGGGCTATGACAAGGTCTGGACCGGCCTGGACAACTATGCCTACGCATTTACTGTGGATCCGTATTTCAATGAATACCTGCTTGACGAGATCCAGCGGATGGCAATCAATACGGTCGCAGTGCTCGTACTGAGCTTTGTTATCGCGGTCATCCTGAACCAGAAATTTAAGGGAAGAACCCTGGCAAGGGCTATTTTCTTCCTGCCTGTGATTCTTTCCTCAGGCGTCCTGCCGGGCATCGAGAAGCAGAACGAAATGTATAACATGATGACGAGCATCGCGGAGTCCATCGGCGCGTCATCCGGCGTGAACCTGTCCAAATCGCTGCAGGACCTGCTGTCTGTTTCCGGCGTAGGCAGCGGCGTGTTTGACATCATCTTCCAGATGATCGACGCTATCTATGACATTGTCATGGCGAGCGGTATCCAGATTATCGTCTTCCTCAGCGGGCTGCAGGCCATTTCCCCTTCGCTGTATGAGGCGGCGGACGTGGAAGGAAGCTCCGGCTGGGAATCATTCTGGAAGATCACTTTCCCGATGGTCAGCCCACTGCTGCTGGTCAACTGCATCTACACCATCATCGACTTCTTCATGAAGAACGATAACCGGGTCATGGAACGGATCAATACCGTGATGTTCACACAATTCCGGTTCGGTGAGTCATCCGCCATGAGCTGGATCTATTTCGGGGTCGCGATCCTGTTCATCGGCATCAGCTCGTTGGTGATTACAAGGACGGTGAAGTCTTATGAGTAAGAACAACACAGTATTCATCGGCGAGAACAAGAATTTCTGGGAACGGAACCGCCGCAGCGGAGGTTACCTGCTCAAGCGAAGGTCCGGCCAGATCGCGTTCTCTGTAATCCGCGCACTGCTGCTGTTCGGCCTGTGCTTTATGATTATCCAGCCGCTGCTGGTACGTCTGGCGACCAGTATCATGGGCGAGTCAGATCTGTACGATACCAGCATTATCCTGCTGCCCCGCCATGTTACCCTGGACAATTACAAGATCGTTGCCGAACTGACTGACCTGAAGAATGTCGACAGCGTCTGGACCTTCCGGTCCATGCTGAACACGCTGTGGACGACGGTGCTGGTCTCCATCTGCCAGATCATCTCCACCACGCTGGTTGCCTACGGCTTCGCGCGGTATGAATTCCCGCTGAAGAAGTTCTGGTTTGCGTGCGTGATCCTGCTGATCATCATCCCGCCGCAGACGATCCAGACAGCGCTGTACATGAACTTCGCCAACTTCGATATCTTCGGGATTTTCCAGGCAATCACCGGCAAACCAATCAACCTTCGGTCGTCTGTGATCCCGTATGTACTGATGAGCCTGACCTGCATGGGCCTGAAGAACGGCCTGTATATCTTTATGATGCGACAGTATTTTAAGGGGATCCCAAAGAGCCTGGAGGAGGCGGCCTACGTGGACGGCTGCGGAACGATGCATACCTTCGTCCGCATCATGCTTCCGGACGCGCTGCCCACCATCGCGAGCTGTTTCCTGTTCAGCTTTGTCTGGCAGTGGACGGACCTGTTCTATTCCCGTAACTTCCTGAGTACCTATTCCCTGTATTCCCTCCAGCTCAGTTCCATCGTGTCCCGCATGAGCCAGTATTTCGCAGTGACAGAAGGAGCGCTCGTGGCGGTACCGCAGGCGAGGCAGCAGCAGCTGATCGGGATCGCAGTCCTGTTCTGCTCCATCCCGCTGATCATCCTGTACCTGTTCACGCAGCGGACGTTCGTGGAAAGCCTGGCCATGACCGGATCGAAGGAATGACGGGAAACGAAGCAGAGCAAAAAGTGCAGAACCTGTCCAAAACTGCACTTGTAAAAATGTATAATCTGGTCTATAATATCCCTGTTTGGCGGTGATCCGCGTTGACAACGTACCTATACAGATCCTGGTAAGCGATCTGTATGGAAAATAAAAAGGAGGATTTCCCGGTATGAAGAAACTTATTGCTCTGGTATTGACCGCTGCGCTGCTGCTTTCCTGCTGCGCTGCCCTCGCCGAAGCGCCCGAAGGTTACCCCGAAGTGATCGAAGGCCTTGATTTCGGCGGCAGGGACGTCTATTTCCTGGATTACTGGACCGGCACCGAATGGTACGAGGATACCAAGGAAAAGACTGATCAGGAACAGGCCGAGTACGACTACCGTATGTGGCTGCAGGACACCTACAATGTAAAGATCCACAACAAGGCGATCTCCGACTGGGGCGGCAATCCCACCGAGCTGATCAACTTCGCGGCCGCTCCCGACGGTTCCCTGCGCGTGTTCATCATCGAGCCCGGCTCTGTGGTCAACATGATCAATAAGGGCATCGTCCATTCCTGGAGCAACCTGGGTGTTGACCTGACCGCTGAGAAGTGGAACAAGGCTGACCTGGAGTGGGCCAGCAAGGGCGGCGAAGTCTACGGCGTCTATGCCGGCAAGACCGAACCCCGCCAGATGCTGTACTTCAACAAGCGGATTCTGACCGAAGCCGGCATCGACTATGAAACCGAACTGTACAAAGCCGTCGAGGACGGCACCTGGACCTGGGACCGCTTCACCGAGATGCTCGAGAAGATCACCAAGGACGTCGATAATGACGGCACGATCGACCTGTGGGGTATGAACGGTGACCATAACGACCTGTGCTATATGTCTGTTTTCACCAACGGCGCGAAGTTCTTTGATTTCGACGAGGACGGCAAGCTCCAGCCCGTGATGGAAAAAGACGGCAAGGCACTGGAAGGCCTGAACTGGGCCTACGACATCTTCCACAAATACTGGCATCAGCCCGCGGACGGCGCGATCTGGAACTGGTTTGTGGATGACTTCAAGGCCGGCAATGCCGGATTCATGATGTACCAGGGCTACTGCGGCTTCGGCGGCGACAAGCAGCTGGAAGGCATGGAAGACTGGGGTATGGTTCCCTTCCCGGTGCATAACGCAGGAGATCCCTACATCACCATCGCCCAGGACAACATCGCCCTGATCCCCGATGTGTATACCGATGAAGAAGTCAAGATGATCGCCCAGCTGTACGACCTGTGGACCAACCCGACTCCCGGATATGAAGACGAGAGCGACAACTGGATCGGCGACTTCCTCCTCCGTACGGATGAGAATGCTGTCCTCCTGTGCTACGCGATGCTGCGTGAGCCGGAGCACACCGTTGCCAACCTCGCGTTCTCCCTCGGACAGCTGAATGATGTTCTGGGAAATCCGCTGACCTGGCACATCAGCTGGCGTACTCCCGCGGAATCCTTCGACGCTTCCAGGATCGCCTGGCAGAATATGTGCAACCAGTTCAACGGCGATCCGCTGATCGAGGTTCCCACAGAAGAAGCTCCTGCCGAGTAAATTACTCCGTAAGGTAAGCATAAGCTTCCGAATAAACAATTCCCGGACCGCCTGAAAAGGCGGTCCTTTTCTGTGCCGTGAAAATATCCCTTGCATATTCCCCGTCCGGCAGGTAAGATATGTACGGACAAATATGACCGATGAAAGGATGAGCGCAATGGGCAAACTGACAATCGCCGTTCTGCTGGTACTCAGTATGCTGGCAGGCACAGTAACCGCTTCCGCAGGAGAATCAGAGACGGTTTACACCTCGGATTTCAGCAAAGGAACAGACGGCTGGTACGGCCGCGGCGCCCAGGCCGCCCGCACGGAGGAAAACACCCTGATCACAACCGGCCGCTCCAGCGACTGGAATTCCCCGGGCCGGAATTTTGACCTGGTGGAAGGCGGCTTGTATGAGCTGAGCGTTGAAGTCAGGCAGGATACCGTTGATTCCGCCGCCTTTATGATCTCGATTGCCCATTCCGCGTTCGGCGCCGAAACCTATGAGAACCTGGCGTGGGGCACCGCGAAAAAGGGCGAGTGGACAACGCTGAAGGGAACCTATAAGGCAGGGGCCTATGACCAGTATGTGCTTTACGTGGAAACGAGCGGTTTTCCGTCCCTTGATTTTGAAATCCGCAGTTTTACGGTGACCGCGCCGGACGGCGTCCCGGAAGCCAAACCCACGGAGCCCCCGATGGTGATTGAGGCCGTGGAAAACCTTCCCAGCCTGAAGGAAATCTACGCGGGCAAATTCGATTTCGGATCGGCCGCGCCGTTCTTTGTCTTCGGACAGAGCAAATGGACGGATCTGATCAAAAGCCAGTTCAATATCCTGACACCCGAGAACGAATTGAAGCCGGATGCCGTCCTGGATGTGGAAGGCAGCCAAAGGCTCCTGCAGGAAAGCGGCGATGAAACGGCTGCGGCGGTCCATTTTGACAGCGCAAGGCCGCTGCTGGATTTCGCGAAGGAAAACGGAATCAAGGTGCACGGCCACGTGCTTGTATGGCACAGCCAGACGCCGGAAGCCTTTTTCCATGAAAGCTATGACCTTTCCAAACCGCTGGTGTCCCGGGAAGTGATGCTGGGCAGGCTGGAGAACTATATCAAAGGCATCATGGAATACCTGGACGCGAATTATCCGGGTGTCGTGGTTTCCTGGGACGTGCTGAACGAAGCGATCGATGACGGAACCAACTGGCTGAGGAAGAGCAACTGGCTGACGGTTGTCGGAGAGGACTACCCGAACCGTGCCTATGAAATCGCCCGCAAATACGCGCCGGAAGGTACTTTGCTCTATTACAATGATTACAATACGGCAATCGCCGGAAAACTGAAGGGTATTGTCAGGCTGCTGAACAGCCTGATTCCGGAAGGAAACATTGACGGGTACGGATTCCAGATGCATCATGCCGCTACGTACCCCTCCATCCCGCAGCTCAGGACAGCCGTCGAGACCATCGCGGCGCTCGGCCTCCGGCTGCGCGTCAGTGAACTGGATGTAACTGTGGGCAACAACAGTGAGGCATCCTTTACGATGCAGGCGAAATACTACGCTGATGTAATGAAAATTATCCTTGATCACGCAGATCAGTTTGAGGCTGTGCAGGTATGGGGCCTGACGGACCCCATGAGCTGGCGCGGAAGCCAGTTCCCGCTGCTGTTTGACGGAAACGGCAACCCGAAGCCGGCATTCTGGGCAGTGGCGGATCCGGATTCCGTACCATAACAGGGCAGACGGCTGAACCATGGGGGAGAGAAAAACTCTCTCCCTTTTTTCATGTTTGCGGAATTCCTTCTTGAAAAGAAGGAACAACTGAGTTATACTCAAATTGGTTATTTGTCAAAATATACTTTTTTTCATCCGGTAACCTTTCGCGGCCGGCGAAGGGCCCAATGTAACCGGATGTAGGAGAAGCAGATGGAGATCTACCATCCCAGGGATGAGGAACTGCTGCGGGAGATGCGGCGGGTCAGGCGCGCTGACAGAAGGCGGCGCGTTACCTGGGGCCTTGCTGTCATCCTGATCCTGGCCCTGGCCGCCGGCTGGTTTGTGTTCAACCGCTATTACCAGCTGACTGTCATCCACGGACCGGCTATGGGCGATACCCTTCCGGAGGGGAGCCTGGTCCTGGTACGGAAAACAGAACCGGGGAAGACCTATGTTTCCGGGGATATTATCCTGTATGAAAAGCGGCTGGCCAAACCGGTGGAAATTACCATCCTCAGCCCGAAGGGCAAAATCCGCGACTACTGCCGCTACATCCTTTACCGGGATGTGGGTACCACGCGCCAGTACTATTCCACCGCGGAAGGTTCCGCCGCCTGGATTTCCGGAACCACCGGCGCGGACATCTTTGAAGCGGACCAGGACGGTACCCTGCACCTGAATACCGAAGACCTGAAAAACGGGGAATACTGGCTGAAGGAAGTCCAGGCTTCCTATGGCCAGGAAGTGCTGACCGATCCGATTCCGTTTTCCGTGAACAATCCGGTGAGGACCCAGCTGAAGCGGGTTCTTGCGGCGACCGGGGAACGCGTTGTGCTCAGCCCATACGCGGAAACCCGTGTAAACGGCCGCCTGATCGATACCAGTTACACTTCCGGCCGCACGGCTGACGCGTCCGCGGAGGGCCGGCGTATCATCACGGCGAAGGATCATTATTTTGTCCAGGGAGACCAGCTGAGCCTTTCCGTTGACAGCCGGGAAACGGATTACAGCACCGTTTCCGGTGAAGAAGTACTCGGCAGGGCAGAGTACGCACTCTGGCCGATCCGCTGCTTCGGGGATCTTACCGGGAAACAGATCACTGTTTCCGGTACGGAAGCGGAGGAAGCCGAATGAGAAAGTTTTTAACGGGGCTGTTCATTTTCCTGCTTGTCGCGGCCGCTGCCGGTTACTTCCTGTATCCGACCGTATCGGACCAGCTGGGACAGCTGCGGGACGCGGAGATCATGCGGGATTACCGGCAGAAAGCCGCCGCCATGGACGCGGAGAAGAAGGCAGAACTGTTCTCCGCGGCGAAGGAATATAACGAAGGGCTGGAAAGCATCCGGGTGGATGATGTTTTCTCCGGAAACGCACCGCGTACCACGCGGGATTACCAGAACCGGCTGAATGTTCATTCCGGAGTGATCGGAGAACTGGTGATTCCCAAGATCAACGTGTCGCTTCCGGTTTATCACCAAAGTACGGAAACACCCGCTACCCGGAAGCTGGTCCATGTAGACGGAAGCAGTCTTCCGGCGGGCGGAAGCAGGGAGAACATCATCCTTGCAGGGCCGGGGATCCTTAAAGCGGAAGGCTTCCTGGGAAATATCGGCCTGACGGATGACCGGATGCTGGAAAACCTTGACAGCCTGATTCCCGGTGACCTGGTGATCCTTGACGTGCTGGACAGGACTTTCGTTTACCGGGTCAGCGAAGTCCAGATGCTTTCCTCCGCAGGACTGCGCGAACTGGACCTGACCCCCCAGGAAGGGGAGGCACGGCTGACGCTGGTGTCCCGCCATAATGACCGCAGGCTGCTGGTGCAGACGGAACAGGTTCCCATCCAGGAAGCAAGGACTGTTTTTGCCGAAGAGGACAAAGCGACCTTCCCGGAAAACTGGCAGAATATCCTGCTGATGGGCAGTCCGGTGATCCTGGCAGGGCTGCTGATCCTGCTGATCATTGAGAAAATCAAGGGAAGGCATTACCGGATCCCCGGAGAGGGAAGGCAGTCTGCCCGGCAGAAACAAAAAGCCAGGCAGCAGATAGAACAAATTACGACCGACACCACTGAGGGAGAAGAAAAGCCATGAAGTCACGCATCTGGAGAATCCTGAGCATTATGCTGATCGCCTCGCTCCTGCTCTGCGCTGTTTCCGCGGAGGCGGACAACCAGCATGACGGCTGGATCAGCATTACAATCGGAAATGACAAAAGCGAGTTTGACAGGGAGAATATCGGCTTTGCCATCTACCTGGTCGCGACAGGCGACTACGGCGACTGGACGATGGTGAAACACTTCTCCGATATTACAGTGTTTACCCGGAATGACGGATCAACTTATATCAACAAGTCCCTGGCCCAGATCAAAAAAAGAATTCAGGATCAGGGAATCAGGGCTGCCCAGACTGCCAGGACCGACAGGAACGGCAAAGCGGAATTCAGGGACCTGGAACGCGGCATTTATTATGTCGTCATGACGGACGGCCCTGAACACCTGAACGTTCAGCAGATGCTTCTGTCTGTGCCGAACAAGGAAGGCAGTGTCCAGATCCGTGCTGCTGCGAAGCACGATTACAATCCGCCGCCTTCTCCGACCCCGACACAGAAGCCCACCCCGACGCCTGTCCCGACGCTGACCCCGCCGGTGACCGCCGAACCGACACCTACCCCGGCGCCTACCCCTTCACCAACACCGGAACATGACAGGACACCGATTCCTCCGCATGTGCCTACCCAGACACCGCCGCCCAATGCAACTGAAACTCCCGTTCCGATGGAAGACTATGAGACCGCGCTTGGCCTTGGCAACATTCAGATGCATGTCGGAGTGTGTTTCGAATAAACATCGCCATGTGAATCAACAAGGGAGACAGGGTGTGACAATATGAAACAACAGATCAAGCGGCTGGCCGCGCTGCTGCTGGTAGCCATCATGTCCCTGGGCGTTGTTCCCGCGCTGGCGGAGGACAATCCCGATGAGGAATTTGCTGAAATCGGCGAGCCGGCAGCGGAAGAAGAAGCAGAACAGCCGGCGGGGAATCCCTACCCGAACCGGAACTATGAAGAACTTGTAGTTGGCAACCCTACTCCCATGGACGGCAAGTTCTTTACAGGTATGTGGGGCAATTCCACAACGGATATCGATGTCCGGACCCTGGTCAATTCCTATTACCTGACTGTCTGGGGCTATGATACAGGTTTCTTCCGGGAAAACCCCATTGTTGTCGCCTCTATCGGGGTGATGGAGACCCCGGGTGACGCCCGAATTTACCGTTTTGAACTGAACGATGACCTTTACTATTCCGACGGCACCAAAATCACCGCCTGGGACTACGCTTTCTCCGTACTCTTCCAGATTGCGCCGGTTATTTCCGAACTCGGCGGCCAGCCCATGGACCTTTCCTATCTCAAAGGCTATGAGGAATATATCTCCGGAGAGGTGCCGTACCTGGCCGGGGTGAAGGTCAAGGATGACCGCAATATCGAGTTCCAGGTCAAGCACGAATATCTGCCTTATTTCTTTGAACTGTTCCGTCTCGGTTTCCTGCCGTATCCGATTTATGAGATTGCCCCGGGCTGCAAGGTTTACGATGACGGCAACGGCGTTTACATCGGCAATGAGGATCCGACGGTCCAGGAACAGATCTTTACGAAGGAACTGCTGCAAGCTACTGTTATGGATCCGGAGAACGGTTACCTGTCCCATCCGACCGTAGGCAGCGGGCCGTATGTACTGACCTCCTGGGACGGGGTTACCTGCACCTTTGAGATCAACCCCTATTTCAAGGGGAACCTGGAAGGCTATAAACCATCCATCCCGAAGCTCCGCTTCACGCTGGCTGAAAACCATAACATGATTGAGAAACTGGAAGCGGATGAATTCCAGCTATTAAACAAAGTCGTTCGCCAGGATGTGATCGAGAAAGGGACACAGCTGGTTTCCGCCGGGAAAGGGTTTACCTGGACCAACTATCCCCGGATCGGTCTTTCCTTTATCGTTTTTACGCCGGACAGGCCTGCCCTGCAGGAGCAGAATGTCCGTAAAGCCATCAACTACTGTATGGACAAGGATACCCTGCGGGATGAGTATACCCATCTCTACGGCATCACCATGGACGGCCTGATCGGCGTCGGACAGTGGATGTACAGCATGGTGATGGGAACGGACGAATATCCCGTAACGCTGCCGGAAAACCCCACGGCCGAGGAGCAGGAGGCATACGACGCGGAGATTGCTGAATGGCAGTCCCTGACACTGGATAACCTGAAGCATTATGAGCTCAATGTTCAGAAAGCCGTACAGCTTCTGGAGCAGAACGGCTGGACCCTGAATGAAAACGGCGACGCTTTCCGGCCGGGAGAGGACGAGATCCGCTGCAAGAGGATTAACGGCGAACTGGTAAAGCTGGACCTGACCTGCGCCTATCCTGTAACCAATTACATGGCCGCCTCCATGGAAACCTACTTCGTTCCTTACCTGAAGGAAGCCGGTATCCGGCTGACGCTGGTTCCCATGGGAATGAAGCAGCTGCTCCGTTCCTACAATGACAAGGATGTCGAAAATATCGACATGTTCTACCTGGGGGACGACTTCAATATCGAGTTCGATCCGCAGCTGTTCTTCCTGGCCGGCGATCCCAATGCGCCGCAGGAGGACACCCTGGCCTGGGTGCATTCGCAGATGGCCGAATATGCCCGCCTGATGTGCGAAACCGAACCCAGCGACGCCCTGGGCTTTGTCAGGAAATGGATCACTTTCCAGGAACAGCTGAGCGACATGCTTCCGCTGATTCCGGTTTATTCCAATATCTATTTTGATTTCTACACCAGCGACCTGATGAACTATGACATCGTCTACTATATCACCTGGGGTGACGCGATTGTCCCTGCCAGCTACTATAACGTGTATCAGTCCATGCTCGATATGGGTATTGATCCATCCGGCCGGGGCGGGGAAGAAGAGCCGGAAGACGATGATTTTGAACTGGAATAACAAGGCATAACGGAGGATCACCGCATGGCTAAAAACATGCTGAAGAACTACGGCCGCTTTGAGCTGCTGGAACTGATCTACAATATGCGCAAGGAGAACCTGGAGCTGAAGGAGCGCTGCGCAGAAGCGGAAAAGCAGGTGCTGGATATCAAAACCCAGACCGAAAAGCAGCTGGACAACGCCCGACGGGATTATGAGAACCGTATTGAGGAACTCCGGATGCAGGGCGCCGCGAAGGACCTGCAGATCCGCATGAAGAAGATCGAAGAACAGCTGCGCATGATCCAGCGCCTTACTTCTGTGGATATCGACCTGACAGATATGCCTACGGAGGATGAAATCGAGGAACTGGTTGAACAGGAAACCCGGGAAAGGGAAGAGAAATACAACCGGGAAAAAGAAAAGGAAAACACACCTGAGTAAGACGAGGAAACAGATATGGCCAGAAAGCCGAAAGACGCATCGGTATTACCGGAGTTAAATGAAATCGAATCTGAAATGAGTCAGGTTCGGAGCAAGGGAAGGTTCAGGCAGGCCCTGAAGGGGACTTTCGGGACCTTTATCGTGGTTGCCGCCATCGCCGTGATCATTGCTTTCATTTTCCTGCCGGTCCTGCGGATCACCAACGGCCATAATATGGAGCCTGGCCTGCAGCCGGGAGACATGGTCATCCTGCTGAAAACCCGGGAAGTCAAAACCGGTGAAATCTGTGCCTTCTATTTCAACAACAAGCTGTTACTTCGGCGGATTATTGCCCGGGAGGGTGATACGGTTGAAATCGATGAAATGGGCTATGTCAAGGTGAACGGGGAGATCCTGGAGGAGGACGCCTATATCTCCGAGCATGCCCTGGGTCAGTGCGACGTAGACTTCCCCTTCAGGGTACCTACCGGCCAGATCTTTGTGCTGGGGGATAACCGGGACTACGCACTGGACAGCCGGGCTACCAATTTCGGATGTATCGCCCAGGATGAGATTATCGGGAAGCCGCTGGCCCGGATCTATCCGCTGAACAACATGACCTGGTACGGATTCTAAAAAGTTAACAAAAATTTAACAAATAAAGCTACGAGCAAAAGAGCCTGGAAAACCAGGCTCTTTCTTAGTAACATAAAAGTTACATCAGCACCATCAAAAACCCCGATCACTTGAAAAGCAACAAAACTTTAGCACGCTAAATTATTCAATCGGACACATGAAATAGTTACGCAAAATGCAAATAGTTACATGGAATCGGGCTAAACCATGCCTAAAACCGCCGGAAACCTTGTCTTGAAGTAACTCTTCTGTAACCCGCAGACACCTTGCAAAGCATTGACAAATAAGGATCCGGCCTATATAATTACATCATGTGATAGGACAAAAATACATCTGTCACTATCCGGCGGACAGCCGGAGACAAAAACCGGTTCTCGCAGGATGGAATTCCTGCTTCAGAACTTGGGATCATCCGAAAGGAGGGCCACCGACCGTTTGAAACCCAAACCCGGAAACCCTGAAAGCATTCACAAAAATGCAAGTCCCAAGTGATAAACCTGTTTCCTGAACGACCAAAGATAAAAAGAAAGGAAAGAAGACCATGAAGAAACTCGTATCTATTGTACTGGCCCTGGCTCTGGTGCTGGCAAGCTGCGCGGTTGCGTTTGCTGCTGGTGAAAACCTGACCATTACTGTCGAAAATGCCAAGATCGGCGCTACCTACACGCTGTACAAGCTGCTGGATGCTACCGTTGATGGCGAAGGCGCTATTTCTTATGAGGGCGGAGTTCCGGAAGGACTCGAAGGCGTTCTGGAAGAAGTGACCGAAGGCGGATATACTTTCATTCGCCGCGTTGCTGGACAGACCGATGCTGCTTATTTTGCAGCTCTGAACACCTTTGCTACTACTGCTCTTCAGACTAAGGAAAACATTCAGACCACTCCTGTTGAGTTCACTGGTCTGGATGCTGGCTACTATCTGATTAAGAGCTCTGCTGGTGACAAATTCATTGTTACCTCCACGATTCCCTCTGAGAGTACTGTTTATGAAAAGAACACCTCGACCATTGAAGTTGGCAAGACTGCTGGTGACAACTACACGATTGGTGACACCATCACTTACACTGTAACATTTAACGGCCAGAACTACAGAGGCGAAGGCTCTAATGCAAAGATCGTTACCAAGTATGTTGTAAACGATACTCTGCCTGAGTTCCTGAGTAATGTTACTGTCACTGGTATCAGCATTAACGGAGTTGACAAAACTGTTAACAACACCAATTTCCCTGGTGTTGAATCCTTCGGAACCAACAAGACGTTTGATATTCCGTGGGCGACTGGCACTCATGAACATTACACCAGCCTCTATCCCGATGATTCTCCTATCGTGATCACCTACACCGCTACGCTGACTCAGATTACTCGTATCGAAGGCGCTGACAAGAACGTTGTTACCATCGTTCCTTATGTTGATAGCGGCGATACTCCTGGTCCTTGGGAAGAAACCATTACAGACCACCACGAAGTTTACACATATGCTGGCGCTCTGGAAAAGGTTGATGGCGGCGAAGGTGCTGCTCAGAAACATCTGGCTGGCGCGAAGTTCAAATTCTATGGTGTGACCCTGACTCTTGAACCTGGTTATACCAAGGGAGTTTACAGAATCCAGTCTGTTACTTCTGGATCTACTACACTCGGTACCGAGGTTGAAGTTGGAGACGACGGTTATCTCTACATCCTCGGTCTTGCAAAGGGTGTATCCATCACTGGTAAAGAAACAGTTGCGCCTGCTGGCTATAACCTCGCTACTGGTGATGTGACCATCACTGGTTATGAGATGGGCCATGAGACCTGGTCTTCTACGGATACCTACAAGTACGATGCTGATGGAAACCTGATTGACTCCAGCCATACTGAGCATCATACCGAAGAGCACACTGGCAATATTGAAGGCCTGAAAGCAGATGCTGCTAAGGTTACCACCGTTGTCAACCAGGCTGGTACTGAGCTTCCCAGCACCGGCGGCATCGGCACCACGATCTTCTACATCGTCGGCGGCATCCTGCTGATTGGCGCTGCTGTGATCCTGGTTGCCCGTCGCAAGGCTTCCGAGAAGTAATTCGGAAACAGATTAGTACTTAACAGGTAAACACTCCTTTCCCGGTCCCCTTTACAGGGGATCGGGTTTTTGAATAAGAAAAGAGATTCGTGACGGGTTCCGGTATTTGCGGTATATTATTAGCAAAGGATAAACGGAGAGGAACTGATTTCCATGTCAACACTGCTGATCAGAAACATCCATACGCTCATCACCTGTGATGACGCGGATCAAGTATATGAGAACGTCGATCTCTACGCGGAGAACGGTGTCATCAGGGCGATCGGCAGGGAACTGCCGCAGACAGCTGATCGTGTAATTGACGCTTCCCATATGCTCTGCTATCCGGGCCTTGTCAACACGCACCATCACCTGTATCAGGTTTTCTCCCGCAACCTGCCGGGCGTGCAGAACATGGAGCTGTTCGACTGGCTCAAAACGCTGTATGAAATCTGGAAGAACCTGGACGAAGAAGTTGTCCGGCTTTCTTCCCTCGTTGGACTCAGTGAACTGCTCAAGCACGGCTGCACGACCTGTTTTGACCATCACTATGTTTTTCCCCGGGGCAGCGGTGATCTGCCCGGGGCTCAGTTTGCCGCGGCAGATGAACTCGGTATCCGTTTTCATGCTTCACGCGGGAGCATGGACCTGAGCGTCAAGGACGGCGGGCTTCCTCCTGACAGCGTTGTACAGACGGTGGATGAAATCCTGCGTGATTCCGCTGACGCCATTGATCGTTTCCATGATCCAAAGCCTTACGCCATGCACCGTGTGGCGCTGGCACCCTGCTCGCCCTTCTCCGTATCCGCGGACCTGCTTCGAGAGAGCGCCGCCCTGGCACGCTTCCGCGATGTGCGGCTGCATACCCATCTGTGTGAGACAAAGGACGAAGAGCAGTATATGCTCACCCGGGAAGGAATCCGTCCGCTTGAATACATGGAGCGTCTCGGATGGATCGGCGGGGATGTGTGGTTTGCCCACGGCATCCATTTCAATGACGCGGAGCTGAAATTGCTGGCGGATACGGGCACCGGGGTTGCCCATTGCCCCATCTCCAACATGAAGCTCGCTTCCGGCGTCGCGCGCGTGCCTGACATGCTGAAACTCGGGGTTCCGGTCGGCCTGGCAGTTGACGGATCCGCGTCCAACGACGGATCCAGCCTCATGGAAGAGATGCGCGTTGCCTACCTGCTCCATCGTCTGCATTCCAGCAAAGCCGCTCCCTCGGGATATGACATTCTCAAGATTGCAACCCGCGGCAGCGCACGGCTGCTTGGGCGCAATGATATCGGGCAGCTTTCTCCCGGCATGTGCTGCGATCTTTTCCTGGTCGACACCCGGCGGATCGAGCTGGCCGGCGCTTTGTCGGATCCCAAGTCTGTGCTCGCCACCGTGGGCCTTCGCGGCGCCGTGGACTATACAGTCGTGCAGGGCAGGGTGATCGTGGAGCAGGGAAGACTTGTCACGATCGATGAGGAACGGATTGCCCGGGAAGCGAACGAAAAATGCAAATCCTATCTGAGCCGGTAAAACATTGGCTTGTTACCGCCTCCCCGGCCTTTGATCATCACAAAAACATTGAAGTCACCTGATAAATCGCATATAATATATGCAAAGAAAAAAACTTCACCAGAAGGAGAACATGGAATGCGGAAACAAAGGATTATTGCCCTGCTTTTTACTTTTATCATGCTGGCCTGCGCCGGATCTTCCCTGGCGGACGGGATCACCATTCCTGAAATTACGGAAATGAAGAAGTTCGAAATCCCGGACAATGACGCCATGGCTTTCCTGAAAGATATGAAATGCGGCTGGAACCTGGGCAACACCTTTGATGCCCATCCGGACTGGAACGTAACCCAGCATGCTTCGGGCACAGATATGGAGACCAGCTGGGTCGGCGTGAGAACATCGAAAGAACTGTTTGCCGCGCTTCATGACGCGGGCTTCAACACGATTCGCATCCCTGTCAGCTGGCACAATCATGTGGACGGAAACGACATCATTGACCAGGACTGGATGGACCGGGTGAAGGAAGTTGTCGGCTGGGCGCTGGACCTGGACATGTATGTCATCCTGAACACCCATCATGACAATTACGAACCTTTCTATTATCCGGATTCCGCGCACTATGAACGCTCCGCAGCCTATCTCTCTTCCGTCTGGCGCCAGATGGCGGAAACCTTCAGGGATTGTGACGACCATCTGATCCTGGAAGCTTTAAACGAGCCGCGCCTGAGGGGAAACGCCCAGTATGAATGGAGCTTCAACGCTTCCGCCCCGGAATGCCAGGATGCCGCGGAGTGCATCAACAAGCTGAATCAACTTTTTGTCGATACCGTACGCGCTACCGGCGGAAACAACGCCACGCGCTACCTGGCGGTTACCGGCTACTGCGCCTCTCCCTGGGCCCTGACCAGTGACGCGTTCCACCTTCCGAAGGATACGGCGGATAACCGGATCATTGTTTCAGCCCACGCCTATACACCTTACAATTTTGCCCTGAACGAAAGTATGACGAACCGGACGTTCAGCCTGGACGAACTGAGCCAGAAGAGCGAAATCGGCCAGTTCATGAACCTCCTGTATGACAAGTTTATCAGCCAGGGCATCCCGGTCGTCATAGACGAATTCGGTGCCCGGGACAAAGGCGGGAACACCCAGGATCGTGTGAATTTCGCCGCTTACTATGTGGTATCCGCCAGCGCCAGGGGCATGACGTGCGTCTGGTGGGACAATCATGTATTCAGCGGGAACGGAGAGCGCTTCGGCCTGATTGACCGCAACAGCCTGGAATGGATCTATCCGGAGATCGTGCAGGCCATCAACGCCAACTGCCTGTTTAACCGGTAAGAAGGAAGAAAAAGCAACAGCATGAAAAAGAAACAGCCGCAGACCGGCGGCGAAAACACAAAACCGAAA
>Ga0310690_10002885_pt1 | contig 27028 bp, 31 predicted proteins | sample AusTroGonzalo_MG_2_FD_207661 | JGI IMG/M metagenome (GOLD analysis project Ga0310690, IMG submission 207661) | Bovine rumen microbial communities from tropical cattle in Woodstock, Queensland, Australia - Gonzalo_04 (v2) (version 2) | ecosystem: Host-associated > Mammals > Digestive system >...
TGATACAATAACAGTTGTAGTTATGTGCACTATTGCGACTGCAAAGGTACAAATTAACTACAACTGCTACAACGTGTATTTCTACGAATGCTTACATTGCATATATTCAAATCGTATGAAAAAAACTCTTGATCTTGCTGACACAGACCATGTGCTTATGGTGAGTATTGCTACTCCCCTCGCCACTGTCAAATCTGGCCAATAGCATTGTGATGGTATCGTCACGCTTGCTGATGGCGTTTTCGAGATTCTTGATGGCTTTCTCAAGTTCAGCAATGGTGGCGATGTCCTGTTCATGGTGCTTCTGTGACTTGCTCTTCAGCTTCTCGTATTTGCGGATAAGTTCCTTGTGACGAAGGGTGATGTCGTGGAGCTGCTTCAGGCTCTTCTCATTCTCCAGAAGGTAGGTGTCGTTGAAGAGCGGAATCAAGTCAGGACGGAGTTGCTTGACGAACATACCCAGTGTCAGGATAGAGATGAGGTAGTCTTTCTCCTCTCCTGTGGCTTTGTCATGGAGAACGAGATAGTCCTTGTCCGGCAGACAATTGCCCTTCAAATAGATGACGGCATTTTCTCTGCTGTTGAAGAACAGCCGCCAGGAGTCCTCGAAGTTGGCTGGATAGCGACCTTCGGGATCGGCCTTCATCTGGTTATACACGCAGTTGAAATACTTTCGGATGTCATCCGTAGATGACTGCTTGTTGATAATCGTACAAATCTTGTTCATACTTCTTTCTTTGATTTAGTTATAAAATTCTTGATTACGTAAGTCTGAAAGTCCAGGCACATAGTCTCGAGCTCCTTCTCATTAGGCAACCGCCCTTCTCTTGGAATGATTCCGTTGACATGGCGGGTAGGCCACTTCTTCAGTGCCAGTCGCCAGCAGGCGTACTCCTTGTTGAAAGGAACATGAAACCTGCGGCTGAGGATATAGCCCATAAGGATTGGACGCAGCGCACAGGGATACTCCTGATTTCGGACTGTCATCGGATGCGTTTCGTTCTCTTGCATCTTGACGATACTCGCCCTAATATCGTGTGTGTAGATGTGGAGCAGGAAACGTTTGTCGAGATACTTGCCGAGATACATCCTCGATTGTCCTTGATTGCCATAGGATACCTGTATCTGCTGACGTTCCAGCAGCTTGATTGTTGTTTCTTCTTCGATACTCATTTTTATTGCTGTTAATCTTTCTCTTGTAATTTGTTGTTTTCTAACCGTAAGACTCCGTCAGCACCTCCTTCAGATATCTGATTGTGTATCAGACGATAGTCGATATCGCCGAAGATGATGACCTTCACCATGTCGTTCAGCCGTGAGGCTGTGCGCTCTTGGTATTTTTCACGAATTTGTTCTGCTGTGAGGTTCGTGGTGATGAAAACAGGAAGCAGTACGTCGTAGCGGAACTCTATAAGATCCTGGACCGGTGTCGTGATGCGTCCCCACTGCATGCTCTCACTCGGTTCTTTGCCCATATCCTCGATGCCTACCCATGTATGCATGGTAAGAACCTCTTCCCAGTTGCGGGCATTGGCCATGATGTTGTGGTACATCTTTGCATCGCGCATATAGGGATGCTGTGTCCAGACAATGTGGTTGTCGATCATGACCGACCAGAACCTGTTGAATGCCCGGTGAAGCGTGGACTTCCCATTGCCCGTCGTGCCGCATAACATAACGCTGAAACGACTATCCTTCGGGTCGGTCAGGAATGCTGCCAGTTCCCAGATGACTTTCTTTGTCATCTCCGTGAACATCGGCACATGCCCACGACTCCTCACTTCTGCTGCATACGCCTCGCAAAGGAGCGTATAGACATACTTCGTCTGTTCACGCACCAGCTTAAAAGTGTTTACTGTATTCCGCGGCACTCGTAGCTGTTGCCTGAGTTCCTCTAATTCTGCTGCCATTATCCTTGCTGTTTGAATTGTTACTATTGTTCTGACTGTTCTCGCTGAAACGACGGTCGTAAAAGCCGTCGAGTATCTTGGGAAAGTTTCGTGGCCCCATCATCCAGTCTATGTCAGCCACAAAGCCCTTGTCGCCGCCTCCGTTGAGGAACGTGCTCTCGGCTGCCTTCTTCACCACTTCGACCACGGCATCCTTGCCATACTCGTTGATGCGGGCTCGGATGGCCTTCTTGCGATGGTCGGCAAGATGATAGCCCCGGATCTTCGGAATCGTCTTACCTCGCATGGCCGTGTTGAAGAACGAAATGAACTTTTCCCAAGAGACAAAATCCTTATTTTCCACCTCTGGCATGTCAAGTTCCAGCGGAACCTGACATGAAACTTCGGCAGAAGTTTTGACTATTTCTTTGTTTATCTTATTACTTGTATTTGTTTGGTTAACCACCTTGTCAACCACTTCGTTAACCAAACCCTCAACCGAACCCTCAACCGAGGTACCCATTTTCAGCTGATAACGGTCATAGTTACAGATGGTTATGACCGTAACCTTATCATCAACCGATCGGCTAACCATCCCGTCAACCTCCAGCTTAACCAGGAATTTCTGCACTGCCTGAGGGCTGATGTGCCATAGTTTGGAGAGATAGGTGAGGTTGACGGCCAGCTGACCGCGATTCAGTAGTATCCTGTGACCGCAGAAGGTCACCTCACGGCTGTCGTAGTTGGCAGTCAGAATCACCCACACCCACCGCTGGAAGAGGACAGGGTTGCTCCATATCCAATGGGCTGTGATGCCCCTGCTGATGCATATAAAACCCTCGGTTGTCATCTTCTCCTTATCTGTGCTTCAGCCAGCCGCTGCATGATTTCTACCTCGGCAAAGGCTTTCTTGATGTCGCTCTTGTTGTAATAGACGTGACTGTTCTTCGCCTTGCCGCGACGATTCCCCTTGATGACTCCACGGTCGACAAGTTCCTGGAACTTCTTGTAAGTACGAGCATCGCTCGCCTTGTCGCCCGTGGAGATATTGTATTTGAGCCAGCGCTTGATGTCGGACTCCAGAAGGAGTGCTCCCGCAGGCTCCAGCGCGAGTACGGTGGCCAGTTGTGCGGCCTCCATGCTCTTCTCTACTATGAAATGTATGTCTTCGAAATCCAATTCCATGTATCTGTTTCGTGCTTTAATGCTTAAAATTTTACATGTTTCACCCTGACCAGCCTCATGAGTGTCCTTTTCAGGATACCCGTGATGCCGGGAAACTATTACCTTAAAACTTGGAGGTTGCCTGACCTGTCAGCGATAAGTCATGCTTTTATAAGAACGATGTGGCTATGGAACGTTGTTGTGGCAGATTACATCGTATCTGTCACAAACCTCACCGCGTACGTTCTTTTTGAGGTGTCTTCCCGTAACAATCTTTATTAAAATCATAATTTTATCAAAAAAATCAGCGAAATTGTTGTTTCGTTGCAAAAAAGTCACTAACTTTGCATTGAAGTTTTCAAAATTCGCTTTCTGGGTGCAAAGTTATAAAACTATTCCGACTTAAATATAAAACTTTCTAAAGCGTATATTTCGCTTAGGATTATTTAACAGTTGGAGGTGCGTCTTGAGGTGCAAAGAATGGAAATAGGAGTTTAAAAACAAATCATTAAGCAATGAAGAAAGAGATTACAATAGTGAAGGAGAGAACACCACTCACGGAGCGGTTTCTGAAGTCAATGGAAGAGTATCATATTACCGCCTACCGTATGAAGATAGACGGGGTAATCAATACTTCTCAGATAATTACAAAGATTAAGAAAGGTCTGCAGCAACCTAGTCCCCAGACGCTGAAGAACTACTGTTCAACCTACGGCATAAATATGTCGTGGATCATCTCGGGCGAAGGCCCGATGAAATCCAAGGTTGGCGCCGCAGACAGTCAGTCTGCAGTGGCCTTTGGCGGGGTACCATCCTATAATGCCGATTTTGAACGTGTCGTTCGTGCTAAGGAGGCTGGGGAGATGATGGAGCCCGCATATACTATCTCGCTTCCATATTTCAATGATGCGGACTTCTGGTGCTTTGCCAGTACTACGGAGCTGGCTCCCAATATCAGGCTAGGCGACTGTCTCGCCATGAAGAAATTGACTACATGGCGTGAATACTTCCCTAATGATATTATCTGTGGTGTGGTAATGAGGGATCATGTTGTCATCCGCCGTTTGCGTTCTGTTGTAACTGATGAAACCAAGGTTATGCTGTTGCCTGTAGACGACCTAAACGCCGTTGAAGGCGAGATTATTTCCAAAAACCTTGTAACCGATTTGTATCAGGTTGTCGGTTCTATCAGAAATTACAAGACCCTTATTAGGTAAAGAAGAACCTTGAACGATGATTTTATGTACTATTTGGTTTTTAAATATTTGATATAAATCAAGTGGATATTATCTGATTTTACGTTTTTGATTCCGTAGGTTGGAACCTAAGTCGATTTATCGCCGGTAATGTTGTTATCCTTTGCAGGAACTTCAATGTTATCGGCGTTTTTTGTGTCCATGCCTCTCACCACTGGTCTTAGTATCTGATGATAGCTGTACTCCTATGTTGCATGTGATGGGCATGCCCTTTGCTATATTTTATTTGTTCTTCTGATGGGCACGAGCCAACAGCTGATGGGAGTGCTATGGATTCTGGTACTTCGTTGTTCTCCTTGGTTCCTTGGGCATGACTGGAGGCTGATGAGTGCAAGATTGCTGTATTGTCCTTGACGTCCTTGGTTAACCTTTCCCTGTTTGTCGCCATATGAATCCTGCTTCAATTGTTGTCATGCTGTATTTTTAGGGCCGTTATTTCCTAATTCTTCTGCAAAGTTATGGCGCCGCGGATTTCATCCTTTCGTGGCAGGTGCTCCGGCATGTCCAATGATTTGTGATATTTTCTTCCTTTTTTTCACTATCCCATGGGGACTTCACGTGAAAAAACGAGTAAAATGTCAAAAATCCATGGTCACCACTTTCCTGTGCCATCCTATAGCATCAGAATTAAGTATTTAACAACCCTTTAAAAATTTTCAGTTATGACAACAAAGTTAATGAATCAGTTTCAAGTAAGTGGCTATGTAGCCAAGGTATCAACCAAGGACATCAAGAACAGCGTTCTTGCAGAGATTCTCCTCAGCGTCCGTCACGCCATCAAGAAGAACGACGAGACCGTGTATGAGTCAGCACTCCTTCCCTGCCAGCGTTGGATTCGTACCGACCAGAAGGAAGAGTATGCAAACATGAAGGGCCAGCTCGTGACATGCACAGGCTTCTTCGGTATCGACGCTTATGAGACCGGTGGTGAGAAGCACTCCAAGATCACCTTTGTCCTGAAGGACATTGAGAACGTTCCTGCAAAGGACGACAACACAGAGGGCGGTGAATAACCGCTCTCTTTTCCTTCCTGCCTACTGTGTATCACCATCAAAAGCTGAATAAAAAGATGATTTCCGTATCACTTGTTCCCTACGTTTCAAACCACGACTTGGACAAAGTATCTGTTGACGGTCTTGCCTATCATGACTTTTGCTTGCAGTTCAAGGCCGGTCATGCCTGGGCTACATGCCAAGCAGCGATGTTAGTTGGAAACAGTCTGAAACGGAACAACATGAAGAACGTCGTGTTCCTCTGCGTTCCTGCCTCTACGAAGCGGAAGAACACACGCAGGTACCAGCGCTTCTCATCGATGGTATGCAGCATCTGCGGTGCAGAGAACGGCTTTACGTATCTCTGGCGCGACAGCGATTACAAAGCAGAGCACCTGACACGAAGCCATTACAATCCGGAGGCCCACGCATCGAGGCTTCTCATAGATGAGGACAAGATCGCAGGTAAGGACGTTGTCCTGTTTGATGATGTCTGCAGTTCCGGGCGCACCATGCAAGCCGCTGTCTGTGAAATACAGAAGCATGGTGGCAGAGTTGCCATAGCCATTACGCTGGGCAGGACGGTACATCGTGCATAAGACGCGATGGCTGAGTCAATACGGAAGTAAATACCGAAGACGAATACCATGCCAATGACAGTTTCCGAATTCTTCCCAACCCTGAATATGGCAAGTGTGCAGCAAAGAGTCCCTGGCTGTTGACAAAGAGTGGCAAAGCCATTCTCTTCATCAATAGCCATGGACACATCGCAGCACGGGGAGCTTAGGCACAGTCTTAACCATGACAGACCAGACCTTGCCTATCTTGAAGGCTGAAGCTTCCAAGAACACTCCCTGTTTGCCAGACCCACCCGATTTCGGAAATCGTCGGTGCATCTACGATGGATAAACTTTGTGCATCTTCGATGGAGGAAAATGGCGCGTCTTCGACGGAAACGATTCTCTTGCTCTTTGTAACTGTAGCACTCCCTTTCCCTCTCTGAGAGTACCTGCCGTCTGGTTTGCTTTATCGATGCAAAGGTAGCCAGTCCTAACGGCTAACCAAACACCGTTGAAGCTATTTACGATGATTCTTGCGTGGCAGCCTTCCCATTTTCTATGAACTCCAAAGAAAAAGGGTATTCCATGCAAGAATCATGGTAAATTGTCTGGTATGCCGTCTGATGGACTGGCTTTTAACGGCATCGAAAAGCGAAAACCCGACGGCGACGGTACGCCGAGAAATAAAAAAAATGTCGTGCTCCAGGAACTTCGAGAAAAAGAAAAGCTCTTCCCCTCTGGCTCAGGAGGTCGATAAATTCAAAAACAAAGCAGCGTATGGAAAGTATCAACACCATTCAGCACAGGTTCTACTTCGATGTGGTAGCCCTGAAGTCCGGGGATGTCATTGCAACGGACGTTCCCTCGTACAAAATCGCATGCAGGTATATCCGCCAGTATGCCAGACAGACCAATAATGAGGATGAGCGGTATGGTATCATGCTCTACCGTCGTAAGAACCATCGTCGGTGGAGTGTGCTCCAGTGCAGTACCAAGTTCCATGACGACCAGGTGCTCATTGTCGGTGCCCACTATATCGAGGGCAGAAGTGCTATGGCTGCATAGGACAGAAACGTTAACCCAATCAACATATATAACAAGAAGGTAACGGCAGTCCAACCAACTGCCACAAATGTTAGAATGACTATGCAACAGTTATTTGCAGCAACCCGTAACTGGGTAAGTTTTGAGGGCGGTGCCATCAACCTATGGTGCCCGAGTTATGACGACTCCGCAAAGATGGCCCTTGTGAGACTCTTTGACTCTGTGTTTGACTACTGTCAGGTGGACTATGCCACGGACAGCAGTGGTCAGATAGTCCCTGATGAGTTTCAGGTAGGCAGAGAAGAGTTTGAGAAGGTGATTGACGACCTTGCCAGTTGGACGATGAAGGCTGGCGACGAGATAGACAGCATCTGCACTGACCTTGGCTGTACCAAGGAAGACTTGGAAACCACGCTCCGCTCCATCTATGACAAGGCAGACAAGGAGGTCAGTTGGGTCAGACTCTCGTGGATAGGATAAATGTTAAAACTGTAGCCTTGTAGGGCTTGTGTCTTACAGCCCTATACGGCTATAGCCTTAGCAAGTTGTAGGATTGTAAGACAATAGAATGACAGCCTTACAGAACATTTTTTTATAAGGCCATAAGGTTATGAAAGAATAACTCCGTAGGATTGTAAACGTGTTGAATTTCAGAAATATAGGGATGTAAGTCTATAGGTCTGTAGTCCTATCAAACTGCATTTGAAAATAACGAAGAAGATTATGTCGATGATTATGATTACTTTTGCATTGGCTTTGATAGCCTATAGCCTCCATAGCTATGGAGTAGCAAGTTGTGCTTTTAGTTATCTAAAAGCGCCCTTGCCATCCGAGTGGATGGGGAAGAGACGGGGTCGCAACTCCCCGTCTGATGAACCTTATAATTGGATTGACCATGAAGAAAGAGAAGAGAAATGTGGCGCAGATGATACATCTGACACCGAGCGAAAAGGAACTTTTTATTGCCAAAGCAAAGCACTACCGTTCCATCAGTGCCATGATCCGTGATGCCGTGGCACACTATGATGACCGTCTGATGATGGGCAGGATAGAAGCCGTGAACAGCATCGAACCCGTGATAACAGCCCACCAGACTGAACTCTCACGATTAGGAAATAACCTCAATCAGGTTGCCCACTACTGTAACGGATTGGCACAAACCAGTGCCTATCACACCCAGTTTGTTGCAACCCGTATCGAGCCCTTGTTGAAGGAAATCAGTGAGAACCTGGACAGGGAGACGCGGATAGAGGATGGCATATTGAAACAACTGATGAAAAGTGAACGCAGAGGATGATAGCCACGATACTACAATCCAGCAGTACCTTTTCTGCCGTGAGATATAACGAGCGGAAGGTGGAACACGGACAGGCAGAGCTGATGGCGATGAGGAACTTCGGAGCTATCGGCAACCGTCCTGACCTTGCTAGCATACAGGACAAGCGGGACTTCCTTGTTGACTACTCCGCAAGAAATGGCCGTATTAAGAAGGCACAGTTCCATGCAGCCATCTCTTGTAAGGGAAAGGAATACTCCCGTGAAGAATTAGAAAAGATAGCTTGGGAGTATCTGAAACGGATGGGCTACGGTGAGGACGGTCAGCCAGTGCTGATGTACTACCATCATGATACCGGCAATAACCACCTGCATATCGTGACCAGTCGTGTAGCACCTAATGGCAAGAAAATCAGTGACAGCAATGAGAAGATACGCTCACTAAAGGCCATCGAGTCGATTATGAGGGTTGATCGAAAGCTGCAGAACTCCGAAATGCTACAGTTGGCCAAGTCTTATCACTTCGAGACAGTATCACAGTTCATGGCTATCTTCGAGACTTCGGGCTACGAGGCTTATATGCAGGGTGACAGTATCTTCATCAAACGAGGCGGTCAGGTGCAGGATTCTGTTCCAGTGAAGGAAATCGAGAAGCTATGCAAGAAGAATGGTGACGAGGAGAAGAAACGCATCCGTCAGTTACGTGCTATCTTGAAGAAATACCGTGACCAGAGCTGTGGCCGTGAGGAACTGGAGGCAGTGCTAAAGAAGAAGTTCGGCATCAGCATCAAGTTTCTGGGAAAAGAGTTCTCGCCATACGGCTATATGGTGGTGGATAATGCTACCAAATCCGTCTTTAAAGGCAGCGATATTCTTGGCGTAAAGGAGCTGTTGCAGTTCCAAAGCCGTGAAGAGAAGCTACGAAAGGCAGACTTCTTCATCGAGGACAAGCTGAAGGGAAATCCGAATATTACCACCTTCGAGCTGAATAGAGATCTGCAACGCTACTACGGTTGCTATATTAGTCACGGCTGTATCGTCATCGGTAAGGAGAGGACTGAGCTTGCAAACTATCTGGTACAGAGAATCAAGTTCAATGACAAGGTGGACTGGGTACAGGGTTTTTCTCCTGCCAACGACCAACAGGTTAGGCTGTTGTCTAAGCTCTTCAAGGTGCCGGAAGAGAGGCTGCATATAGAACCAGATGCTGATATCAATCAGCCCATTATCGACAAGATACAAGGTATCATAGATAGTAGCACGGAGAAGAATGTCTTTGACAACCTCCTTGCGGAAGGTGTCTGGACGTACCATTTCGAGGGTAAGCTATATGGCATTGACACCATCAAACGGAAGGTCGTAGATATGGAAGCCGCAGGCATCAGAACCGAAAAGCTCAGGCAGACGGGGGATGCTGATGTGATGACCTCAGAGAGAAAGCATCATGTGGCCAGTGGCAAGATGCCGAGAATTAGTAATGAGATTGGCAGTGGTGACCATGTAACCCAGGATGCCCGAAGCAGTTATGGAGAAGTGGATGATGAGCGGGCCATGATCCGTCGCTCGTAATCCATGAACTGACAATAAGTGAAATAAATAGTAAGTACAACGAATAAGAAAAAATAAGAGATACGATTATGAAGAAGAACATTACGATTACGTTTTCCAATCAGAAGGGTGGTGTAGGAAAGTCAACCCTTTGTGCTATGTTTGCCAACTATCTGGCCGAGAAAGGACTGGAGCATATTTCGATTCTGGACTGTGACCGTCAGCATTCGATGGTGGCTAAGCGTCAGGCAGACGAGAAATTCCTGCAAGTAGAGAGTGTGCCCTACGAATTGAAGAGTATCGAGATAGACACGCTACAGTCGGCTGCTATGCTGATGAAGTCAGCCAAGGAGATGGAAGGCATCTGTATGTTTGACTCTCCTGGCAATATCTATCTACAGGGCATGGTTCCACTGTTAGGCTATAGCGATGTCATCATCTGTCCGTTCCAGTATGAGTTCAATTGTCTGGAATCGACACTGATGTTTCTTAATGTAATAGGAAAGATTTGGCTGGCCTATATGAAGGGACGTAAGAAACCGAAGCTGATATTTATTCCGAACCTCGTGATGAAGAGCAGAGGTACTGCAGCAGAGATAGAGTCGTGGAAGAAAACCGATGAAGCATTGGTGCAGGCAGGAGGCATTGTTACACCACCGGTCTATAATAGGGCAGACCTTTCACGCTACAATACATTCGGTAATACGAAGCAACAGGCAGAGATTGTAAGACCCGCTTTTGACAGGATATATGAAGAACTCGTAAAATTGGAGGATTGATATGGCAGCAAAGAAGCTATTCACACAGCCAGACATCCTGAATCTGGATAGTCTGGGCGCATTTATGGATGCACAGAACGATACTGTAGGAGTCAGCCCATCAGAGGCTGCTCCACAGTCGGAGGATGAGGAAGAATCGGAGTCGTCAGCCGAAGCTACCGAAGTTAAGCCTAAAGCAAAGCCCAAGGTAAAGACAAAGACTCAGACCAAGGTTAAGGATACTCCTGCCAAAACAAGACAGCGTATCGATAGACACGATGGCAATGATGAGTGGTCAACAGTCATGCGGTATGCAGGATTCTATAACGATAATAGCACAGCAGAGAAGACAACGGTGGCCATGAACTCCGACATCAAGACGGTGCTGGAGATTATTCATAACAGTTATCGTGGAGAGATTAACTGTGGCAATCTCATTGATGCGATATGCAGGGCATTTATAGAGCGTAACAAGGAACAGATTCTGGAGCTGGCCAAGTCCAGCAGGAACTTGTTTTAACTGAAAAGCAACTGAAATAACGAAGAAAGAAAATGGCAATGGTATTGAAGAAGATGGGTAGGATGGCTGGACTGGTGTTTGGCAGCTACTATGAGAGTGTTGCATTTCGTGAGGCTATGGGAACGCTGATAACCTATGTGGTACTGTTCTGCATAGGCTATCATCTGAACCTCGTATTCGGTGATGACAAGATAGCCCCTATACTGGATGGCTATGCTATGACCTCGCTCTTTGCAGGACTTCGTTTCCTGTCCGGTGCAATGGATAGGACAATTCTTGTGGGCGGTTGTCTGGTAGTGGTATTCACTCTTGTTCTGAAGCTTGTGATATCAGTAGTTATAGGTGCCATCATCCTGCCGTTCAGCGTTACCTATAATATATATAAGGCAGTGTGGAATGGCTATCTACTTGTGAAAGCTGGATAAAGGATAAGGGGTGATGTGTGATGGCTGAAAACAAAAATATACGCAAGCGTATAATACACCTGCGTATATTTATTGATGTCTATAACTCACAAAAACGAAGCTATTAGAGTATAGGTCTGTTGCGATCTCCCTCTGTGAGTGTCCTAGTGCGGTAGAAGGAAATCTCGCCAGTGATAAAGGCTGTTAAATCTGTCAAATCCCATATAGGCATTGCTCCGAACACTTCTACAAGGATATACTCCAGCAAGTCTTGTCCATCCAAGAACTCATCAGGAAAGAATGCCGTGGAGACACTGATGGAGGTTTGCTTGTCGAGGTCACGCAGGTCCAGAATCATACATCCGTCAGGATGCTCCTTAGATGGTTTTATCATGTAGCAGTTCAGCCGAATGTTACGAAGCCCGAAACAATGTGCCTTGCAGTTGAACTGGATGAGCATATCCGTATCATCTTTTTCATCTACGAGCCATGCCACGATGTGCTGACGAGTCAGGCGAGGGATACTCTTGGTGATGTTGAAGTTCTTGGAGTCCACACGACGAACGGCATCCTCGATAGGATTGATACGAGGTTTACGATGATGACGATGGTGAGGTCTGCGATGCGGATGACCGACATAGCCATGACAATTACTGTTGTTCTCGTTAGATACGGTGTTCTCACGGTCGGCATTCTCGTTGCCGAAAACGAATTTGATTAATCCTTTGTGCATATTCTTAATTGTTGAACGGTTGTTGATGATTTGTTATTTATTGGTACTGTATGCTTTGGATGCATACGTGCGATGATTATTGCCATAATGTTTGGCCTTGACAGAATATGGCTTACTGTCTTTGCTGTTGAAGGGCAAAGGCTGCAGGTCCGAGTGCAGGAACTCTTCAGTCACATGCTTGGTGTACTCCACAATGTCATTGTTGAACTGGTTTACATTCATCTGACCTCGCTCGATAGCTGCCAGCTTTGCTTCCCACTGTCCTGTTAGACAGGGATTGGCAATAGCCATGTCCTTGACGATCTTGTAGATCTCCATACCTTTGGGTGTGGGAACAAGAGACTTCTTTTCTCTGACAACATACCCTCTAGCTACAAGCGTCTCGATGATGCCAGCCCTGGTTGCTGGTGTTCCAATACCGCTGTCCTTGATGGCCTCTCGCTGTTCCACATCTTCGATGTCCTTACCACAAGTCTCCATCGATGCCAGCAGCGTACCTTCTGTATGCAGTGGCTTGGGCTTGGTCTGGCCTTGCAGGAGATTGGCTCCAGTGAAGCAGACAGTCTCTCCCCGTCTCCAACTTGCTACCGTTTCTTTCTCTTGATGGTCTATGCCATAGACTCCTCTCCAGCCTTTTTCGAGGATAATGGTGCTTGATACCGTAAAGAGATAACCTCCTGCATCGACGGTATAGCTATTCACCACTGTCTCACAGGGCTTAGAAAATGCTTCCACCATCCTGCCGAGTATCATGTCATAAATAGTCTGCTCGTCGGGCTTGATGCCTTTTGTCTTGAAATCTACGCCCGTCACAATCAGTGCATGGTGGTCTTCTATCTTCGAGGCATCAACACTGCGCTTAGAGGGTTTACTGATTGCATTGACCGCTTTACGGAACTTACCAAAGACCTTGTTCTTCAAGAGTCCAGGGATGATATCATAGACATCATCGGGTATATATGATGAGCCAGTTCTTGGGTAACTGATAAGCTGCTTCTCATAAAGACTTTGAGCAATGTTCAGCGTCTTGTCGGCGGAATAGCCGTACTTCGAATTGGCAGTTTTCTGTAGGTCGGTCAGGCTGAATAGCAATGGTGGCTGCTCGACCTTCTGCTTTGACTCTGCCTTGATGACTTTTCCGTTTCTGGCTCTGCTAACCGTGTTATAGGCTCGCTCTGCATCACCCTTGTTATCCCACTTACCTTCACTGGTAAGCTTTACGTCATCTGTAGTGTGGAGTGAAACCTGCCAGAAGGGTACAGACTTAAAGTCCTTGTTCTGCAGGTATCGTTCGACTATCATCACCAGTGTAGGTGTCTGCACCCTGCCAATGCTATAGAGTGTCTTCCCCATGATGCTGCAAGCCTGTGTTGCATTCATCCCAACTAACCAGTCTGCTTCACTACGCGCCTTGGCTGCAAGAAAGAGGTTATCGTAGTTGCAGTCAGGTTGGAGGTTATTGAGTCCATCCTTGATAGCTGCATCGGTCAGACTGTTAATCCAAAGTCGTTTGATGGGTTTCTTGATAGCGAGGTAATCCACGATATAACGGAGGATTGCTTCTCCTTCGCGGGCTGAGTCGGTTGCCCCAATGATTGTATCTGCTTCCTCAAAGAGTTTCTTAATAATTTTGAGTTGCTTCATTACACCTGGATCATTCTTGTAGGTCTTACCTTCTTTCTTCTGTCGGGGAATCATCAGAAATTCTTTGGGCAGCATGGGAAGGTTGCCTTTCGACCAACTGTTATAGCCGTAGCTCTCAGGCAGTGCCAACTGTATCAGATGCCCAAAGGCATATGTCACCTGCCAGTCATTTCCCTCGTAGTAGCCATCCTCTTTCTGGTTGGCTCCTACGATTCGGGCAATGCTTTGTGCAACGCTTGGTTTCTCTGCTAATACTACTTTTCTCATTTGCTCTTCTTTGTGGGTTGTACTTGATTCTTCTTCTGCTTGTCTGCATGCCCCCTAACAATAGGTAGGTCAAAGTATTTGATGACCGTCTTGGAATCTTTATCGATGAAGCACCAGCGTTCAGCTTGGTAGTAACAGCCGTATTTGCTCTTGGCAGTATAGGCTGCACGCACTTTCCAACCGGAGAATGCTCCCTTGGGATTGTCGCCTAGCATACTGCCATAGACGTTTGATGACACCTGCATCTCCAAGTCAGCAATTGTCATGGCATATGAATCATTCATGTTTGGAGCCGTCATAAAGCTGGTTCGCTCCATCAGACATTCCGTTGCCTCCTTCATGCTCTTGAATACGAGCCCTTTCTCCTTAGAAGTATAGTAGTGTAATCCGAATGCAGAGTCAGGCTGTGCGATGGACAGTATCTTCAGCGATGCTGGTTCATCCAGAGTCTGGATAAAGTTCTCCGTTACCAAAGACTTGATCTTGTCCTCCCTGCTCTGGCAGGAAGTCATAACGGCTACGCAGAGCATAGCCAGAGATAGATACTTGATGGTTTTCATGTTTTTCATTTTCATTGTGTTTACGTTTATATGTTGTTATCCTTGTTACCTGAGTTATACCAAGAGGATCTTCCCGTCCTGGAACTTCATTTGTTTGTCGAACGGTCTGCCGTTCTCTCGATAGAAGCGTAGTACCTCATCCACCTGCCCGTTCTCACAGAGCTGACGGACATCCTCAGGAGAAACAATATGTCCGTCGAGGTTACGCCAGATAGAGAACTGGCATTTTACGTCCTCGCTGGAGTAGTTAGAGCAGTTGTATGCCTTGGGCGATACACGAATCTCGCCACCACAGACAGGACACTTGCAAATTGTTGAGTTAAGATACACGCTGCCATCCTCCTTCAGAGCGAGTAGGGAAGAGAAAGGCTTTCCTGCTTTTGAGACAAATCCGTCGAGCACCTGCTTGCGTCCTGCAAGAAAGTCCTCCGCTTCTTGTTCCGTGATCATGCGGTTGCAGATAAAGTTGCCAATATAAAAATTGCAGTGGCTGTCACCCTCCTCGAAGAAATGTTCACAGGCATAACCCTTGGAAGTCTTCTTGATACGACCGCCACAAACAGGGCATACACCATTCAGATAGTGCTCGTTGAATCCAAGAGCCACCTTTCCATCCTTTAGGATGAGCTTCGCATGGAAGGGACGGCCAGCCTTGTTATGCATCTCCAACTCCTGGGTCTCACCATGTGAGAGCAGACGCAACACCATGTCCTCGGTAATCTCACCGACATAATTGTTGTTCTTGAAGATGACGAAGTCACAGCCCTTCCACGTGCCGTCCGGCTGTTTCTCACTGTTGTTACATGACCATCCGAAGGGATGCTCGATGATGTGGCCCTTGCCGCACTTGGGGCAAACGCCTAAATCCTTTGTGTTATCCATGATAAAATCTTAAAACTGTTATCCTATAATCCTATAAATCTGTTATCCAGTAATTCTATAGTGCTGTCATTTGAAAAGATCATCCCAATCCCTGATACAAGACTCTGCCATCCACTTGCCTTGCATATAGTTCGCCCAGGTGTCGGGATCAAGTCCTCGCCAGAGGTCTTCCCATGAGAGATATTCTATCTGCCATGAGAGGACATAGAGGGCAGTATTGATGTCCTCCAAAGAGGTCACTATCTTCTCACAAAGCCAGTAGCGTTCAGCGGCATTGAGGAGGTTTACCTTATTACCATCAACGCTCTTGGTTTTGACGAGTGATGTACATAAGGCTGAAAGACTGCCAATTTCCGTATAGACACTGCGTATCTCGTCAGAGACAGCGAGTGCAATGGCCGTACCTTTCAGATGCCCCTTGCAGGCCTTTGATACCGCATTGATGTTTCGTGGTATCTCTACTGTGACCAGTTCTGTGGTACGCTTCACCTGATAGAGGTTCTGCATCAGTCCAGAGACATTGGCCATATAGTCAAGTACTTTCTGTTCGATGGCATGGAGCTGCTTCAGCTGTACTTCCTCTATACCCGTAGCAGCCAGGATCTTTTCCTGCGTACTTTTACGTGCATCAAAGAGAGATTTCAGGGTAAACGTCTGACCAGTAACTGCTGCCGTCAGTGCAGGGTCTGTCTGCTGGGCGTGGATGCAGAGCGACAGAGACAAGACAGTAATGAGAGTATATATGCGTTTCATGTGCTATATGCTTAAATGATTTTCCTTCTGATTTCACACAAACGGTCGTCACGCTGGAACTTCGTCTTTTGGGCAACCGGTGCCAGGGGCTTGTTCATCGTCACGTCGTTCCAGTCCTTATACCCCTTCGGTGCTTTCCAAACAGAGACATGGCGTTTGAGATGAAACTCATTGGCCACTTGGTTGAGAGAAAGATAGTCATTGTCAATACGGACAGTCTTGATACCACGATGCTCGATGATAGCCCCTTCGTCTGTGGTTACGATGTTCAGTGTGACACGGTTGAGTAGTGCCTCCATGCGGATGCCGTAGAGAATACCCGCCTTGTCATTGTCAAAACAGTCCCAGTAACGGGCGTGAGCGTAATAGTCAGTAATCTTACGGATCTGCATGTTGGAAAACGAGCCTCCAGTAGAGACAAACACAGAAACAGGAAGGTCGATACGAGCCTTGTTCACCTGATAGAACGCCATTGCATCAAAACCACTCTCTGCGAAATAAACATTCCGAATGCTGTCTGGATTGCCACTTGAAAAGTTTGCTATCCATGCTGCCGTCGAGCTATTCGTCCCCTCAGCCTTCATCTTAAATCCCTTATAGCCTCTCAGCTCAAAGCCTTCGATAGTATCAGAGCCTGGCTGGGTATAAGGAAAGGCAAGGTTACGGAACTTATATTCTCCTATCGTATCTGTGACTCGAAGAAGATAGGGTAGGAATACTTTGACCGTTTCCCCGCTGATGCATCGCTGTCGGAAATATGACATGATGGAATCAAAATGTTCAGAAGCTGGTTCGATGACATAGCGTGACGCATCGAAAACCTTGGGAGTAGCGTCTCTGACCAGGTCATACTCGCGACTGAAAGCGAAATCCATTCCTGTGAACTTCTCCATGATGGCACAGAGCTTTTCCTGTTCCGTATTTCCAATGACACCAAAGGCATCGATGTTCTCCTTAATCAGACTGATGACATCACCGCCGTTGCTACCATTACGATGGAAGTACGTCTGGCTGGACTTGTCGTTGGGATGGCTGATGATGATGGAGTCGGTCTTGTGACCGGCCCCATCACGCAGGCACATCTCAATGTAGCGTCCGATACCAGCCCTGCGGTCAAGCTTATAGCCGAGGTAGGAGGCGATCTCGTCGATGCCCACCTTCTCTTTGAATGTCGTGTATTTGTCATTCATGCCAATCGGTTTAATGTTGCTGTAATGCTACACTTACATTCCCATTGCACGGCTACGCTGCTCCTGCCTTGGCTGGGAGAGCTCCTTGCCATAGTACTTCTGGACAAGGGCAGCCTTGGTCGTGGTATGCTCAAAGAAAGCGGCTCGGTCTTCCTTGTTGAGAGGCTTGACAGACAGCTGCTGACCATCCACCATCGCACGGACAGCATAGTTGCCGCTTTTCATGCGGAACACCGAAAAGTGGTCGATTTTCTTTCCGTCAACGGTTTCGAGTTTGTTGAACTGGTCCAAAGGAACAGTCTTGGCAGCAACAGCTGTCTGCTGCTGACTGTTTCCCTTTGCCTGCTGCTCCTTACGCTCAGAGATACGCTGCTTGGCCATATCCTCCAGAGGGTCACAAATAGCCACACGATGACCGTCACGGACGAGTTTGGGCAGGTACTTGTCAAGCGACGTGTTCTTGAAGTTGACATAAGAGATACTCTTCTCTTCGCCCTTACCTTCTTTGGTCTCAAAACCCTCCTTGATGACATGCTGCTCCTTCAAGCCTGTGGACTTGGCAACTTTCTTGGCATCCTCACCGACAGCTTCATAGAAATCCCCCTTGCGCATCAACAGCAGCGCATCAGGATGCTTTTCTTTCAGGTCATGCCATACCTTGGCAGACTCCTTTGCGAGTTCGGCCTTTTCCTCAGCTTTAGTCTGCGGCTTTGCGGTTTTCGCCTCCTGTACGCTCTTAACCTCATGACCTTTCTCATCAAGCACAGGTTCCTTGGACTGGAGTGCAGTCATGCCCAGTTCCATACGCTGTTTGTCTATGTGTTCGAGGATCATTCCCGAAGCCTTGCTGACATCAGCCATCACACTGACGATGAACTTTGGTTCCTTCTTCAGTGTGTCTATCCATGAATCGACATACTTGGCATTGTTGTCGAGGATGCGCTTGTCGAAGCCCATGGAGTTACCCACCATGGCAGCAGACAGTTCGGCAACAAGTTCCTCCTTGGCATATTTGGGATCACCGAAATGACCTTCCATGTCACGACCCAGACGCTTTTCCACGCCAGTAGAGTGCGCCATCTCGTGAACCAGGGAGCTGTAATACTCCATACCGTCCTTATAGACTTCCTCCGGTGTGTCGTGAATCCTAAACTGAGCCTTCATCGGAACGGTAATTTCGTCCTTTGAAGGACTGTAGTAAGCGCCAGAGCCTTCGACATAATTGATCTTGCAGACCCAAGCCTGATTCTCAATCAGCTTGTCGAACTCCTTGGATACATACATCCCTGCGGTGTCCTCCATGTGCGGAGCCTTGAACTGCTCCTGCAGACGGGCATACTGTTCTGGCTTGACCTCCTTGAAGTTCGTCTGGTCGAGGTTATAGCAGTAGTAGCCCATCATGAAAGGGATGGTCTTGCATTTGTCCTGCTCAGCCTTGGTCATGGCATCGTACTGCTCGTCGCTGACCTTTTGACCGTTCTCGTCACGATGCGTGATGTTCCAGTAGATGACAGGCATAGCCTTCTCACCCTTGTTGATGGTAGCACCAGCCTCATGGATCTGCTTGAAGGTTGCATAGACAGGCATAGAATAGCCATTGGTGGCCGTATGCAACTGGAGAAAAAAGTCGTTATGGCCAGAGTAATGACGGCCAGAGATATTCTGGGGAAGCCCCTGTGTGCTTCCTCCACCGTCAATCCAACCCTTTTCCCATTTCTGGCCTTTCATCTCCTCCAGTCGGCTGATCATCATCTCACTGAAACGTTCGACGGCCTTTTCTGCCATCGTCTTATGCTCAGTGGTAGCCTGCTGTTTGGTTTGCTGTTGTTCTATGTTCTCGTTTTCCATGATATGTCCTTTTCGTTTTTAATACCTGGTACTGTTTACCGGTTAGCCCTTGAAGAGGCATTCCTCGATATACGTCATGTACGCCTCTGCCGTTTCCTCGTTCATGTCGAGGTCGTTGGTAAGGCACCATGCATAGTACTCCTCTTCTACCTCCGGCTGACGGCGGATGAACTCTCGCCATCCGATGATGCCCGCTTCACGGAGCTGTGTCAATTCCTCAAATGATTCCATTGTTATCCTGATTTTGTTTGTTATCTTGTTGTGCTTGTTGCTGAACCTTGATAATCCTGCAGCCTTTGAAAAGAGTGCCGTAGTCTCCCCAAAATGGCGAAAGGGGAGACCAGGTCACTCGTGACCACATGGCATTAGAATTATTAAGGGTTATCCTGAAATTATAGAAAATATGTAGTTACCTAAAAGAGTTATGACCTGATCTTACGCTCGGATTTGCGCACCTCCTGTTGAGACTCTTTGCGCTCGTCCTTATACTTGTATTTCTCCAGCGTCTGTTTGTATTCCCAGCGGTTCTCTTCTGTCTGCCAGAAGCCGATGGCCCCGGGGGTAGCGATATCCCATGCAATCTGCTGCTTGCGTTTCCATTCCATCATGTCACCCTCGATGGCTTTGAAGCCTGAGTTCTGACTTAGGTCAACGCCAACAGAGACTTTAGTGTCGCCAAGCTCCAGTTCGACGGGCTTACCTTCACGGATGGCCTGACGCTGGTTCTGACCAAGAGTGATGTCTTTCACATGCTCCAGCTCGTCCATGCGCTTATCCAGTTCTATGGTACGCTCATCACGCATCATCAGGCAGCGGGTTTCCTTATCCAATTGGAGGAACATACTACGACTGTACTGTCCTTCGCGTACCTCCTTGCGAATGGTCTCCCCATCACGTAGTCGCTGTTGCTCCTGCTCATTGAGTTTGATGTTACCTGCGATGTCGCGATGGATGGGGTAGGCCATCAGTACTACATTATTATCTGCATCGCGTGTGAGACGAAGCTTCACGGGTAGCGCCTCCATGCGGCCGCTCTTCAGCTCAGGACGAATCTCCACGACCTGGCTTATCTCCCCCTTCAGGAGTGAGGTGAGTATGTCAGCAGGCATATTGCCTACGTTCAATCCCGCCTTTTCAAAATCCTTCAGGGGAATCTCGTAGTTAGTGAACATTGATCTTTTCTCTTTCATATTCTTTGCTTTTATCAAAACTTAATCGTACCTTTGCACCCGCTTATCACTTGATGGGTGTCAGATGCCGCTTTCGGAGTGCAAAATTATAAACTCTTAAACAGACATACGACACCATGAAAAAGAAATCAATTTCGCTAGCGCTTCTAGTAGTAAGCATTTCTGCTAATGCGCAATTCTACACAATTGGAAATGAGACCGTTAGGAGGAAGATAACGGAAAGAGTGCAAGTTGAAAACATCGCTAAAAACGGAAAAGAAACGAAAAGCACAATCGAAGCTGATTCTCTTATGCTTGACACGATAACACCACCAAAGACAGAAGTTTACTTCGATACACCTAAACATAAAGAGATTGCCATCGAGTATGATGTACCGCTGTTCGTTTCTGTCAAGGACAGTATGATGTACGAGCTGTTGGGCAAACGACGTAGTATCTCACTACCCTTGGACTTTTTGAAGGTTACTTCCGAGTATGGCTATCGACTGGATCCTATAACCCGCTGTGAGAACCGCTTTCATACAGGAGTTGACTTACGGGCCAAATATACCCATGTCTATGCCATGTTCCCTGGAGTCATAGAGAAGGTGGAACACAGGGCTACCGGCTATGGTAATAACATCATCATCAATCACGGCAATCTGCGTGTCCGCTATGCCCATCTGAGTATGATTACTGTCAGTGAGGGACAGGTAGTAACAGCAGGAACCATTGTAGGTATATCTGGAAGAAGTGGGCGTGCCACGGCTGAACACCTTCATCTGGAGATTTCCAAATGGAGGCAGGACGGGCAGGGCGGAGCTTGGCAGAAGATAGATCCGGAACCGTTCCTCGCGTACCTTAATGACTATATAGTGGGTTTGCAGCAGAAGAAGGATGCTCTTCATTTCGATGTCCATCCCAGTCTGCCGCTTACTATCAACAATCTTTTCAAGGTGATGGCCAAGTATAACATCAAGTTCCCGAAGATAGTAGCGGCTCAGAGTATTCTAGAAAGTGGCTGGTTTAGCTCGAATTTGACTACCCAAAAATCCAATATCTTCGGATTATTTGATAGTCGCAAAGGCGAATATTTCCGCTTCAAGAATTGGATGGAATCGGTAGAAGCATATGGTAGGTTAGTCCAGAAGAAATGGAATCCTAGTATTGACAAGGACTACTATGACTTTCTGAAACGTATCGGCTATGCGGAGAATATGGATAGCTATAACGCAAAGGTCCGCGCTATTGCCAAGTCGCTATAACGATAAAAGAAGCCCGTTCCCTGCACAAGGAATGGGCTCGTCATTAACTTTTATAGTGCATTGAAAATAGCCGCAACTATCTATTGCACTTGGTTAAACCGCTGCCAATTATAAAAAGTAAATTATTATTTCCCCAGTAGTTCTTTGGTGAGGTAGTCTATCTCTTCGTTGATTCGTCGGAAATTACGGGCCAGGAGCACTTCCTTCTCCTTCTCCGATGCGAAGCAGTATTTCTTGGGAAGAGGGATGTAGTGTTTCTTCTCCTCCTCGATATGCCGCATATCGAAGTTCGTTTTACAGAAGAACTTGGTTGTCTTGAACTCATCCGTCTCTTCGAGGTTCACATGCTGCATGGCACTGGCTTCCGTCGGTGTGAAGTCACGAGCCGTCTGCCCGCATATCCAGCCGGTTGCCATATCAGCAATCTTCGCAGCAGGAACAAGATTGTCCATCTTCTCATTGATGGAGGTAGAGATACGCTCATCGTTGATGCTGATGCTCTGGGTCGTCTGCTTGACTTTTCCGAAGATGTCATTCTGAAGCCATTCCAGTGTCTCCTTATTACGTGCACTTCCTGAGAATACGTTACCACACGTTGTAATCACCTTCTGCATACCATTCTTGCCGTAGTCAGCCTCCAACTGCGGCAATTCCTGGAAAGCCATCGTCACGCTCACCTTGTTGCTTCGTGCCGTACCTATCAGTCGGTCAATCTTATGGAAATAGAGCGTAGGCAGCTCATCGATGATGATGCTGACAGGCACGTTCTTTCCCTGTCCGCTGTTGACACGAGTAGTCAGACGGTTCAGGATAAGCGCATTGAGTGAGCCGATGACCTGTTCTTTTTCAGAATCATTGGCGATAATTAGATAAGAAGGATTAGCTGGGTCTGATACCTTCAAATCGAAGTCGTCACCCGAAAAGACCCAATAGGCTTCCTGTGATACCAGTCGTGCCGCGTTTACACGAAGCGTTCCCACCATACCTTCCAGCTGATCCATGGCATTGTTGTCATAGGCCGACTTGAACGGAGCCATCAGCGACATGATGGTTTCGTCCTGCATGAGAATATTGAAGACATCATCGTAGGAGTGCTGCAGGAAACTCAATACATGAGGCATGTCCGAGAACTCTCCTGTAAAAGTGTCCGGCTCCACTCTCTCGCCACAGTCATCCTCGTAGAACTCATCCTCGATGATAACCAGCTTTCCTTCTTTGTCGATATAGGAAAAATTCTTTAGGGCAACCGGCATCCCGTCCTCATCCACACTCAGATGTTTTCCATCTCTGTCGATGAAGTCCAGCACGACATTTCCCTGACCGTCCACTGCGATATAGTCATTCCACATGACGATACGAATCTCATACTTCTGTCCGTCGTAATGAATACAATGGTGCAGCTTCCTGCCGTTCTTCCATGCCACAGGACGGAATGTGATAAAAAAGTAGATGATGGCCGCCAGAAAATTTTCCGCAGAATTAGTAAAAAACTTGTCCGAGCCACCGCCTCCGGCCTGCCCACTGCCTTTGTTCAGGGCAGCAAGCAAGGTGGCAGCAGTCTCAGAGGCAGCACTCAAATCTGGTATATACTTCTTTTGGATGGGATTGACCCTGTTCGAGTACTCTACATCCGTAAAATTGATGATGTTGAATGCCATCTTTTCGGGGATGTTCCCCAACATCTTGTTCTTGTTGAAGTGATAAAAGGTCATCTCTGCAAGAGCGGGAAACTTGTAGTCGTAGATGACCATCGAAAATCCCTTTGCAGAGTGCTGTCTGATAAAGGGTTCAATAACCGAAAACGACTTGCCACTACCCGGTGTTCCGACCACCCACGTACCACGGAAGGGGTTGGAGATATTACACCAGCCGTTGTGCATACGGCCCTTGTAATAGTAGATCATCGGGATGTTGACGCTATATTTGTTGTTGACCAGCTGCTCACACTGCTGGAAGCTCTCGTTCTCGAAGTTAAAACGGTCTTCACCTAATTTGCAGTTGAAATACTGTGCCATACCATCCAGCCCCTTATGTACGAGCATGATGCCGAGTACAGACGTTATCAGATACAGGATGCGGTTGAGAGGGTACAGTCCCAATACAACTCCCCAGTGTCCTAGTTGCAGGAAACAACACAGGACAGACAGCAGAATCCCCAATATGCAGGGGTATGTCACCTTCTTATGCACGTCGAAGTCCAGACTCCTTCGTGCCGTCGTGCCTACACAAGTGATGATGACACAGATTAGTTCCAGTACCTTGCATATCACCACTGAGCCGAATACTTCCAGTTTGCCGAGGATGGCAATGAATCCCTGCATGATAGACGAGCCGATGCCGATGGGCGTGTTCACTATCAGTTCCAGAATCAGGAAGATGTAGATGCAACTCCTAAAGAGATTGTATATCTGCTGCTGTTCGTGTGTTTCCTGAATCATAATGCGTCTCTCTTACTTTTACTATAACAAATACTGTGAATGTTAGTCGTCATAGCAGTCTGCGTCCAGTACATCATCGTAGTTGATGTCGAGGGTGATGACACGGCCTGAAATCTGGTTCTCGCTGACCTCAATCTTCAGCACCTTGGCATCGGGGAAGGTGAGCTTCTTGATGACAAGAATATTGCGGTAGCGTTTTTCAAAGTGCTTGTTGTTATGCAGCATATACTCTGGTGTCAGCTCGATGCTCTGATAGTTGGTAGCCTTCTTCTGTTTCTTGTCCTCCAGCTTTACTCGAATTTCCGAAATGTCATACGGAATCTTCGTCTTGTTCTCTAATGAGAAGTCGATAAAGAAATAGTCACCTGCCGAACATATATGGTTCACCCAAGCTTTCATCTTGTCCTTTTTGCAGTGGATATTCGTGACTGTTCGTTTGGCATTGAACATACGGATGGCATAACGACTCATCTCTGCCACCGACATCTGCACATCAGGATTCTGATAGTACTGCATATCCCAGTAAGGTACAGTGAATCTTGTAACCGCTGGTGTCGTATTGGTACGATATACCAGACGGTACTGGGCGATATGACGCTCTCCGATAACAGTTACGATACCTGCCTCGTCATAGTCACTCATCACAGCCTTAGGTTTCAGACGAACAATATTGTCATTCACCTGATTACCGGCGATGGTATCAGTGGAAATATCCACCAGTCGGATGGTCTCAGGCATCACCAGATGGGTGGTTACGTTTTCATTGACATAAATAGTTCCTAGACCGAAGTCTGTAGCCAGATTGGTCTGGGCATTAACACTCTTGGTTGTCAAGGTGGCAATTGCTGCCAATGCGATTACTAAATTCTTTTTCATATTCTTCATGCTTTTATTATTTTTGATTGTTATTACTGTTCGTTAATCAGATAGACGATGGTGTTATACTTGATCTTCGCCCGATTCTTCTTGATGGCCTGCGAGACGGCACTCGACGTACTTTGATAGACATTCTGCAATGCCTGCAGAGCCAGTGCTTCGGCTGAAATACCGCTGCCACTACCAGAGTCGAAACTGATATTGCTCTGCATGGCTGCACTGCCTGTATTCTTCATCATGTCCCTAAAGGCTGACTCTGGCACGTAAAAACCCTGCATACCGTCAAGGTCATAGACCGACAAGTGTATCTTCAGAAACCTATCCTTGACTAAGATACTCGTGATGTCTGCCATCACACGCTGCTGTCCGAAACCGACTACCGTACCATAGAGATACGTGCCCTTCTTTAGCTTCACGCCCTTCACGATGACATCATCCAACAGCTTGAAGCGGAGTCTTGTTCCCTCATGGGCTTTGGTAGTCTTATCTATCATCGCCTTGATAAGCGGATTATCCAGCTTCTCTTCGTCAGCAATGGTATTAAAACCGTCAGAACTCTGAGTGTCTGCCTTAGTGACAACAGCTACAGTGTCCTTCTTGAGCTGCTGAGCATAGATGGGATTTCCGTAGATGTCATAGCCGGTAATCTGACCTTGACCACTGGAATTAGGGTAGGGCTGGTTCTGGGCATAGCTGTTGGCATTCCCGTTGCCGTTATAGCCAGTGTTATCCTCCGTAATATCCCGTGCCATTTTTCTGCTTCGTTCCTGGATCTGTCGCATCTCCTCCTCAAACTGCTCCATCTCCCGCTGCTGTCCTCCGCTGGAATAGCTTCCCGTGTAGTGGTCGTCGTAGGCATTGATATGCTGACGCGACTCACGGAGCTGCTGTTGGAGAGCCGCCATCTGCTGCTCCTCATGCTTCTTCTCCGCTTTCTCACGGTCGATTCTGTCCATCTCGTTTTCCGAATAGACATTATCCTCTGCCTCCTCAGTATCAGCCTCTCCGAGTTCGTTGATGGCCGTATAGCCATTGCCACGGATGAGGTTATCCTCCATCTCTGCATACTTACTATGCAGCCCGTAGCCTTCCGGATCGGGCATCGTCGTGTTGATGCTGTCAGTCACTACACCAGTATCGGTGCTTGTACCTGCAAACATCTGGCAGGAGAAGTAGGCTATAGCCACGATAGGTACGAAGAGTACCAGCGGGAACCAGTATTTCCCCTGTCTCAAATCAATCTTCCTGAAATCAATTTTCATGGTCGTAAATCTTGTGTGATTTATATTTGTTGTTAATTGCTCTTACTTGATGAGTTCCTGCAGCTCGTCATACTTCTGTAGTACCGTTACGGAGTCGGCATGTGTCTTCCGTGGCAGCGCCATCAGCGAGTCCACATCCTTCTTCAGGCCGACAATCCTGCCCGACAGCTGAAGGTATGACTGCTGATGGACGTGCTTCATATTCTCGATACGGTGCAGATTGGTAAAGATGGGCTGTATCTCTGCCAGCTGTGGCATAGGGTCAGTAATCCCGTTATCGGCTTTGCTGTCAGAGAAACACATCCCAAACCCGATAAGGTATATAAGGCAGTTGACGGCCAGCGTGATACCCGCAGCCTTGCGCCGATGGGCGTTGGCCCAGATGTTAGCCTTGTTGATGCGGTCGCCAATCTTGTATTTCTTCCCTATACGATAGCCCCAGATACGCGCCAAGCGCAGACGGTGTCTCTGTTTCTCCTTGTACTCAGGAGTCTGCTTGTTCCTAAAAATCTTCATAGTCGTCCCTCCTTAGTATGATTTCAAGTCCTTGTTCTCCAGCGTACGCCAGTTGGTAATCATCAGTCCGTGCGGATTATTCTGTGTGCGAGGTACGTTCTGCAGCCTTCCGACGGTGGTGATGCTTCGCCTGATGCTGCTGGTACGGCGCATGATCATCTGCGTGCCGTAATAGGTAAAGCTCATATCCTTCTCGTTCAACTGTATGCTGTCAC
>Ga0310690_10002886_pt1 | contig 27025 bp, 8 predicted proteins | sample AusTroGonzalo_MG_2_FD_207661 | JGI IMG/M metagenome (GOLD analysis project Ga0310690, IMG submission 207661) | Bovine rumen microbial communities from tropical cattle in Woodstock, Queensland, Australia - Gonzalo_04 (v2) (version 2) | ecosystem: Host-associated > Mammals > Digestive system >...
CGTTGATCTTCACACCTTGCAGACGGTACACCTCTTGAATCTCATTGATGATGTACTCTTGCACCTTCTGCGCACCCTTGATGTTCAAGATGTCAACAGGAGTGAGAGAACCTTCAGACAGCGGAGTACCAGCCTTCACGAAGTCGTTCTCCTGAGCCAAAATCTGCTTGGAAGTCGGGATGAGATACGTCTTCGCACCCTCACCGGAATCCACACGCGGGGTGATCTTCACGACACGGTTACCACGTTTCAGCTTCTTCTCGAAAGAAACGACACCGTCGATTTCAGACACCACAGCGGGATCGGAAGGATTACGTGCCTCGAACAGCTCGGTCACGCGCGGCAGACCACCCGTGATATCGCCAGACTTACCGAAGGAACGCAGAATCTTGACCAAAATCTCACCTGAATCGATGACTTGACCCTCTTCGACGGCCAAACGGGCACCCACAGGAACGTCAAAGCTCTTGATGATGTCACCATCTTCATCGATAATGTTGATACTCGGGTTCTTGGTCTTCAGACGGCTCTCAATAATCACCTTGTCGTGGATATTGGTCTGCTCGTCAGTCTCCACACGGTAAGTCACGCCCTCAATAATATCGTTGAACTGCACCTTACCGGCAACGTCGGACAGAATCACCGCGTTGAACGGATCCCAATCCGCGATCAGGTCGCCCTTCTTGATGCTGTCGCCGTGCTTGAAATAGAGGTTAGAACCGTAAGGCACATTGGCAGAAGAGAGCGCAACACCGGTCTTCACGTCAATGATCTTAATTTCAGCCGTACGGCCAATCACCTTATAGTAGAACTTGCCCATATCGTCGGTTTTCTCCAAAGCACGAAGCTCATCGATGCTCAGCACACCGTCGTAAGTGGCAATGATGCTGCTGTTGGCGGCCACGTTACCGGCCACACCACCGACGTGGAACGTACGCAAGGTCAGCTGAGTACCAGGCTCACCGATGGACTGTGCGGCAATCACACCGACAGCCTCGCCAATCTGCACCATTTTGCCGGTAGCCAGGTTACGACCGTAACACTTCTGGCAAATACCGTGCTTGGATTCGCAGGTCGGCACCGAACGAATTTCCACCTCTTCGATGGGGGAATCTTCGATGATTTGGCAGTATTCTTCTGTCAACTCCTCACCAGCGCGAATAATCAACTCACCAGTTTGGGGATGATACACGTCATGCAATGTCACACGACCCAACAGACGGTCGTACAAGGTCTCCACCACTTCCTCGTTGTTCTTCAACGCACTGACGGTCATGCCGCGCAGCGTGCCGCAGTCTTCCTCATTGATGATGACATCGTGGGAGACATCGACCAGACGACGGGTCAGATAACCAGCGTCAGCCGTCTTCAATGCGGTATCGGCCAAACCCTTACGGGCACCGTGCGTGGAGATGAAGTACTCTTGCACGGAGAGGCCTTCCTTGAAGTTGGACAAAATGGGGTTCTCAATAATCTCACCGCCGGAGGAACCAGCCTTACTGGGTTTTGCCATCAGACCACGCATACCGGACAGCTGACGGATCTGCTCCGCAGAACCACGGGCACCGGAGTCGCGCATCATGTGCACGGGGTTGAAGCCCTGACGGTCTTCCTCAATCTCTTTCATCAAGATCTTGGACAAACGGGCGTTGCACTGTGACCACACGTCAATGACCTGGTTGTAACGCTCGGTGTTGGTGATGAAACCCATGTTGTAGTTCATGGTAATCTCATCCACTTGAGCGTTAGCTTCGGCAATCAACTGCGGTTTCGCGGAAGGCACAATCACGTCACCGAGATTGAACGACATACCGCCTTCATAAGCCATACGATAACCGAGGGTCATAATGTCATCAAGGAACTGGGTACAAGCTTTGTTACCACACTTGATGAGAACGTCACCGATGATGTCTCTCAACGCCTTTTTAGTCAGCAACATATTGATGTATCCATAATCCTTGGGCACCACTTGGTTGAACATCACACGACCCACCGTCGTGTCAATGATCTTCTTGGTACCCTGCCCGTCCATATCGACACGGCATTTGATCTTGGCATTGAGATGCACTTTCTTCTCATTGTAAGCAATCATTACCTCTTCCGGTCCATAGAAGATGCCACCCTCGCCGAGTACCTTGTGATCAGGTGTGGAGGGCAGTTCCTTCGTAATATAGTACAGACCGAGCACCATGTCTTGGGAAGGCACCGTAACAGGCGCACCGTTGGCCGGGTTGAGAATGTTGTGGGAGGCCATCATCAGCATCTGGGCTTCCATGATAGCGGCATTGCCCAGCGGGACGTGCACAGCCATCTGGTCACCGTCGAAGTCAGCGTTGAATGCCGTACAGCACAACGGGTGCAGGCGGATAGCCTTACCTTCGACCAAGCGCGGCTGGAAGGCCTGAATACCCAGACGGTGCAGCGTAGGAGCACGGTTCAGCAACACAGGGTGACCCTTCAGGATGTTTTCGAGGATTTCCCACACCACGGGATCCTTGCGATCGACAATCTTCTTGGCGGATTTCACCGTCTTGACGATGCCTCTTTCGAGGATCTTGCGGATAACGAACGGTTTGAACAGCTCGGCCGCCATATCTTTCGGCAGGCCGCACTCGTTCAGGTGCAAGTCGGGACCGACGACGATGACGGAACGGCCTGAATAGTCGACACGTTTACCGAGCAAATTCTGACGGAAACGTCCCTGCTTACCTTTCAGGCTGTCAGAGAGGGACTTCAGCGCACGGTTGGAATCCGTTCTCACGGAGCTGGATTTCTTGGAATTATCGAACAGGGAATCAACAGCTTCCTGGAGCATACGCTTCTCGTTGCGCATAATCACATCAGGAGCCTTGATTTCCATCAGTCGTTTCAGACGGTTGTTACGGATAATCACACGACGGTAGAGGTCGTTCAAGTCGGAGGTGGCGAAACGACCGCCATCCAACGGCACCAACGGACGCAACTCAGGCGGGATCACCGGCACAATCTTCACAATCATGCGCTCGGGACGGTTGTCGGCACGCTTGCGGCTGTCGCGGAAAGCTTCAAACACGTGCAGACGCTTCAGCAAGTCTTTCTTACGTTGCTGAGACGTCTCACGGTTGGCGCGGTCGCGCAATTCGTAAGATTCGGCATCCAGATCCACCTTGCAGAGCAGATCGTACAGAGCCTCAGCACCCATCTTCGCGATAAACTTGTTGGGGTCGGTGTCTTCCAACAGTCTGTTGTCAGCCGGCAACTTCTCCACCAAGTCGAAATATTCCTCTTCGGTCAACAGCTTACCCTTCTTGATCTCATCGCTTTCGAGGATACCGCCTTGGATGACGATGAACTTCTCGTAATAAACCACAGCCTCCACCTCTTTGGTGGCAAGACCGAGCAGAGCGCCGATCTTGTTCGGCAGGGACTTGAAGAACCAGATATGCGCCACGGGCACCACCAGTTGGATGTGACCCATACGCTCACGACGCACCTTACGCTCAGTGACTTCCACACCGCAACGATCGCAGATGACGCCCTTGTAACGGATTCTTTTGTACTTGCCGCAGTGGCATTCCCAGTCCTTCATCGGACCGAAGATCTTCTCACAGAACAGACCGTCGCGTTCAGGCTTCAGCGTCCGGTAGTTGATGGTCTCCGGCTTCAACACCTCTCCATGCGATTGTTCCAAAATCGTCTCGGGAGATGCCAGACTGATGGTTATTTTATGAAACTCCTTACGAGTATTGTTATCTTTTCTGAGAGCCATTTTCTTTCAGCTGTTTAATTCTTAATCAAATTTAATATCCAGGCACAGGCCGCGCAACTCGTTGACCAACACGTTGAAGGATTCCGGAATACCGGACACCGGCATGTTGTCGCCCTTCACGATGGCCTCGTAAGCCTTGGCTCTGCCGACCACATCGTCGGACTTCACGGTCAGGATCTCCTGCAGCACGTTGGAAGCGCCGTAAGCCTCGATGGCCCACACCTCCATCTCACCGAAACGCTGACCACCGAACTGGGCTTTACCGCCAAGAGGCTGTTGCGTAATCAAAGAGTAAGGTCCAATGGAACGGGCGTGCATCTTGTCATCAACCATGTGGTGCAGCTTCAGATAGTAGATGTAGCCCACCGTTGCTTTCTGATGGAAAGGCTCGCCAGTTTCGCCATCGTAAAGCTGGGTGCTGCCGTTCTCCGGCAGTCCGGCATTGCGCAGGATCTCGTTGATCTGGTCGAGGGAAGCACCGTCGAAAATCGGGGTGGCGTATTTCACGCCCGTGTTCTTGCCTGCCCATGCCAGAATGGTCTCGTAAATCTGACCAAGGTTCATACGGGAAGGCACACCCAGCGGGTTCAACACCACATCGACGGGACGACCGTCCGCAAGGAACGGCAAATCCTCCTGACGCACGATCTTGGCCACACAACCCTTGTTACCGTGACGACCTGCCATCTTGTCGCCCACACGCAGCTTGCGCTTGTTGGCGACATAGACCTTGGCCATTTGCACGATGCCCGAAGGCAGCTCGGTACCGATGGTGGCATCAAAAATCTCGCGCGTGCGGCGGGATTCGACATCACGAACCTTCACCAGATAGTTGCGGATAATCTGGGCAACCATACCGTTCACGCGGCTGTCGTTCGTCCACTTGGAAACGGAAACCGTCTTGTAATCAATCGTGTTCAGCAGTTTCTGGGAGAACTTGGAACCTTTTTGCACAATGGGCTCCTTGGTGTCAGCGCAAATCACATGCGCCACCTTGCCTTCCAGAACCTTGTAGAGTTTGCTGACCAGCACTTCTTTCAGGCCGTCCAGCTCGCCCTGGTATTTCGCTTTGATTTCTTCTTCAATGTCCTTGTCTTTTGCTTTGGACTTGCGATCCTTAACGAGACGGGACATCGACTTAGCACCAATGACCACGCCGCGCATGGCTGGAGGTGCCTTGAGGGAGGCGTCCTTCACATCACCGGCCTTGTCACCGAAGATGGCGCGGAGCAACTTCTCCTCAGGTGTCGGATAAGACTCGCCCTTGGGCGTGATCTTACCAATCAGAATGTCGCCCTCCTTGACCTCGGCTCCGACGCGGATCAAACCGTCCTCGTTCAAATCCTTGGTCGTCTCGGTGGAGACATTTGGGATATCATTGGTCAGCACCTCTTGGCCGCGTTTCGTGTCGCGCACTTCAAGAGTGAATGACTCAATATGAATGGATGTATATAAGTCATCTGTGACGGCCTTTTCGGAAATCACGACGGCATCCTCGAAGTTGTAACCCTTCCAAGGCATGAACGCCACCATCAGGTTGCGGCCCAAAGCCAGCTCTCCGTTCTCGGTAGCGTAGCCTTCGGTCAAGACATCGCCTTTCTTCACCTTCTGCCCCTTCACCACGATAGGACGCTGGTTGAAGCAGGAATTCTGGTTCGTTCTTCTGAACTTAAGCAGTTCATAGTTCTTGACGTTGGAGTCGAAGCTGATGAGTGCTTCGGTATCCGTACGCTCGTAAGCAATCTCAATATGTTGGGCGTCAACAGATTTCACCACGCCAGTGCCTTCAGCAAGCAACACGACACGGGAGTCAACAGCCACGCGGTGTTCCAAACCGGTACCCACAATGGGTGCTTCGGGACGGAGCAACGGCACGGCCTGTCGCATCATGTTGGATCCCATCAACGCACGGTTAGCGTCATCGTTCTCCAGGAACGGGATCAAGGATGCGGCAATGGAGGCGATCTGGTTGGGCGCGATGTCAATCAAGTCGATCTCCTCGCGCGGCAGAATCGGATAGTCGGCCAAACGGCGGGCTTTCACCTTCTCACCGAGCGTTCCGTTCTCGTCCATTGGCGTGTTGGCCTGGGCGATACGCTTGTTATCCTCCTCCTCTGCGGTCAAGAAAATAGGCTCCTCATCGAAGCACACGCGACCGTTGTCCACCCGTCTGTACGGAGTCTCGATAAAGCCGAGCTCGTTGATACGGGCGAAAACACAAAGGGAGGAAATCAAACCGATGTTCGGGCCTTCAGGGGTCTCGATGGTACACAGACGTCCGTAGTGCGTGTAGTGCACGTCACGCACCTCGAAACCGGCACGCTCACGGGACAGACCGCCAGGCCCCAAAGCGGAGATTCTACGCTTATGCGTGATCTCGGACAGCGGGTTGGTCTGGTCCATGAACTGCGACAGCTGGTTGGTGCCGAAGAACGAATTGACCACAGAGGAAAGGGTCTTGGCATTGATCAAATCCTGCGGATAGAACGATTCGTGGTCACGCACGTTCATCTTCTCGCGGATGGTGCGGGCCATGCGGTTCAGGCCAAGGCTGAACTGGTTGTATAGTTGTTCTCCGACGGTGCGGACGCGTCTGTTGCTCAAGTGGTCGATATCGTCGACTTCCGTCTTGGAGTTGATCAATTCAACCAAATAGCGGATGATGGAGATGATATCCTCATTCGTGAGCACGCCCGTTTCCATCGGGATGTCCAAATTCAATTTCTTGTTGATGCGGTAACGACCCACCTCCCCGAGATCGTAACGTTTCTCGGAGAAGAAAAGCTTGTCGAGCGTGGCGCGGGCGGTCTCCTCGTCGGGTGCCTGCGTGCTCTTGAGCTGCATGTAGATGTACTCGATAGCCTGTTTGCCAGAGTTGGTGGGGTCTTTCTGCAACGTGTTGAAAATCACGGAATAGTCAACCTGTTTCTCATCCTGCTTGTGGAAAAGAACAGTCTTGATATTCGCGTCAGCCACCATGTTGATGTGGTCTTTCTCGAACACGGTCTCGCGATCGATGATCACCTCCGTACGTTCAATGTTGACCACCTCACCGGTCTCGTCATCTACAAAGTCCTCGTACCATGTTTTCGTGACGGCGGCAGCCAGTTTCTGACCGACATATTTCTTGAGATTGGCCTTGGAAGCCTTGACCTCTTCGGCAATGTCGAAGATGCTGAGGATGTCCTTATCCGTCTCATAACCGATGGCACGCAACAGCGTGGTCACCGGCAATTTCTTCTTGCGGTCGATGTAGGCGTACAACACGTTGTTGATGTCCGTCGTGAACTCCATCCATGATCCCTTGAAGGGGATGATACGGGCGGAGTAGAGCGGCGTGCCGTTCGAGTGGTACGAAAATCCGAAGAACACACCCGGGGAGCGGTGCAACTGAGACACCACCACGCGCTCGGCACCGTTGATGATGAACGTGCCGCTCGGGGTCATGTAGGGAATCAGACCCAAATAGACCTCCTGCACGCGAGCCTCTTCAAAACCCTCATGTTCTTCGTCGTTGCATTTAAGCTGCAACTTAGCTTTCAGCGGAACGCTGTATGTCAAACCTCTTTCGAGGCACTCGTCCATGGAGTAGCGGGGAAAATCGATGTAATAGTCCAGGAACTCCAGAACAAAGCAATTTCTTGCGTCGGTAATCGGGAAATTCTCTGCAAATGCCCGATACAAGCCCTCATTCTTGCGCGATTCCGGGTCGGTGTCAATCTGGAAAAACTCCTGGAAAGACTTCAACTGGATGTCAAGGAAATCCGGAAAATCAACGGGTCTCGTTGTCGCGAAACTGATTCTGTTATTATTTGTAGTTGACAAGGCTGTTTGATTTAAATTGACGAAATTACTGATTATTAGCGTTTTAGCAAAATACCAATCAGCAGGTATTATAAAAAAGCAATAAGAACAAGGCTTCCACACGTGGTGGAAGCGTTGTTCTTTTGCTTGGGGTAAGGGTCGAAACTATTTAATCTCAACCTCGGCACCGGCCTCTTCAAGAGATTTCTTGAGGGACTCGGCCTCCTCTTTGGAGATGCCTTCCTTGACAGCCTTGGGTGCACCGTCAACCAATTCCTTGGCTTCCTTCAGGCCGAGGCTGGTGAGTTCCTTCACCAACTTCACAACCTGCAGCTTCTGGCCACCAGCGGCTTTCAGGATAACGTCGAACTCGGTCTTTTCCTCAGCAGCGGCTGCGCCACCAGCTGCGGGACCGGCTGCCACTGCGACTGCGGCGGCTGCGGGCTCGATACCATATTCGTCTTTCAAAATCTGAGCCAACTCGTTAACTTCCTTAACGGTGAGGTTCACTAATTGTTCTGCAAATGCTTTCAAATCTGCCATAATGTTATTTTTTTAATTGTTTTTACTTGTTTGAATTGTTTGTTTGTTGTTTTTACTCTCTTTCCGAAAGTGTTTTGACGATACCGGCAAGTTTGCCACCACCCGACTGCAAAGCAGAAACAACCTGTTTTGCAGGAGATTGCAGTAATGCCACGATGTCGCCAATCAATTCCTCGCGGGACTTGATGTTGCAAAGTGCCTCCAGTTGGTCATCGCCAATATAGACAGCCTCTTCGATGAAGGCAGCCTTGATGAGGGGCTTCGCGTTTTTCGCCCTGAAGTCCTTGATCAACTTCGCGGGCACGTTACCTGTGTTGCACAGCATGACTGCCGTCGGGCCGTTCAGAGTCTCGTACAACTCGGAATAGTCCTTCTCCGACTGGTCCATGGCGCGTTTCAAAAGGGTGTTCTTCACCACTTTTAACTTTACGTCCTTGCTGAAGCACAACTTGCGTAACTGATTGACTGTGCTAACTGTAAATCCGGAAATATCCGTCACATACACATGAGAATAGTTAGCCAAGTCCTGGGAAATCTCTTCAATAATCTGACTTTTTTGTTCTTTGTTCATACTAACTAATCTTTTTTAGAATGTAACTGATTTAGGATCAACCTGCACACCGGGACTCATCGTGGTGGAGACATAGATGCTCTTGATGTAGGTTCCCTTCGCACTGGTCGGTTTCAACTTGATCACCGTTGAGAGCATCTCACGAGCGTTGTCGGTCAGTTGCTCAACGTTGAAACGGTTTTTACCGATTGACGTGTGGATGATACCATACTTGTCCACCTTGAAGTCTATTTTACCGGCTTTCACTTCAGACACGGCCTTACCAATGTCCATCGTCACGGTACCGGATTTCGGGTTGGGCATCAAACCGCGGGGACCGAGGATTCTACCCAGCGCACCGATTTTCGGCATCACGCTCGGCATGGTGATGATCACGTCGACATCCGTCCAGCCCTGCTTGATTTTGTCCACATATTCCTCTAAGCCCACGAAATCAGCACCGGCAGCCTTTGCCTCTTCCTCCTTGTCGGGAGTGCAGAGCACCAACACGCGAACTTCCTTGCCCGTTCCATGAGGGAGGGTCACAATACCACGCACCATCTGGTTGGCTTTTCTCGGATCAACGCCCAGACGGACGTCGATATCGAAAGAAGCGTCAAACTTGGTGTAGGTAAGGTTCTTCACCACTTGAATAGCTTCGGGCAGAGCGTATTGTTTGCTCTTATCAAATTTAGCAAAAGCCTCTTTGCGTTTTTTTGATATCTTAGCCATTTGCTTGAATTTTACGTGTTAATTAATTTTGCTCGAAAGGATTCTGGCCTCCCTTGACGTTGACACCCATGCTGCGGGCGGTGCCGGCGACCATGGACATGGCAGACTCGATTGTGAAGCAATTCAAGTCTTTCAGTTTGATCTCAGCAATGCTGCGCACATGGTCCCACGTGATGGTGCCCACCTTGGTACGGTTGGGCTCACCTGAACCTTTCTGAAGTTTGGCGGCCTCCATAATCTGTACAGCCACCGGCGGCGTCTTGGTGACGAAGTCGAAAGACTTGTCCTTATAAACCGTGATAATCACAGGAATCACCTTTCCAGCCAAGTCCTGCGTACGGGAATTGAACTGTTTGCAGAATTCCATGATATTCACGCCCTTGGAGCCCAAAGCGGGACCCACCGGCGGTGACGGATTGGCGGCACCTCCCTTAATCTGTAACTTAATTAAGCCAGCTACTTCTTTTGCCATTGTTTGTTTGATTTTTATTGTTTGTAACTATTTTCCGGCACTATATTTTTTCAACCTGCATAAAACCCAGTTCGAGAGGGGTTTTACGGCCAAAGATTTTCACCGTAATCTTCAGCTTCTTCTTCTCGGTGTCAATCTCTTCAATGATACCGTTGAAAGTGTTGAAAGGCCCGTCAATTACTTTGACTTCTTCACCCACAATAAAGGGCTGGAGGAGGAACTCGTCCTGAGTGGAAAGCTCATCAACCTTGCCCAGCAAGCGAGAAACTTCGTCTTTGCGCAAAGGAATGGGAGGATCGCTTTTTCGTTTGCAACCCACAAAACCAAGCACTCCGGGGATTTCAAGCAGTTTGGCACAAACCTCCTGAGTCATCATCGCCTCAACGAAAATATAACTCGGGAAATAATTGCGCTCTTTAACCACCTTTTTCCCATTCTTCGTGCTGTGGAACACCTTCTCCGTAGGGATAAGAACTTCAAAAACAGAGTCCTTCAGATTAGAAAGTGCCACTTCACTCTCAATGTTCTGTTTCACTTTCTTCTCTGTACCCGTAATGGATTTGATCACATACCACTTGCGCTCTAACTCAGCCATGACAAAGTTACTTAGGATATAATGTCGGTGATAAAGAAACTTAGATAGTCGGGAACATTGTTCTCATTCCCAGGTTGAAGATGGCATCCATCAAAAACACGATAAACGCGATTATAAGGGAAGCAATAGAAACCACCACAACACTATTTCCAAGTTCTTGCATGGTAGGCCAGCTCGTTTTATGAACCAGCTCTTCATACGTTTCTTTAAAATAATTCACTATCTTCATCTCTTTATGATTTTTATCAAATTTTCGAATAATTTTCCGCACTTCTTACCAACATCGAAAGATTTACTAATAACACAGCACAGCCAAATCATCACCTTAAACCTTTCATATTCAGCTTATTAAAAATCAAACCCAACACTTTTCTCCATCCAAATAACGATTTTTAAACAAGCTGGCAAATATAGTATTTTTTTTAATCAATACTCCATTGTTGAAAAAAAAATTTCACCAGTGGCACACTTTTTGTATTAGCAGCCTCATCAAATTGAAAATCAATAATTTAACCATCTAAACCACCAATCTACCAATCTACCAACCTACCAACCTACCAACCTACTAACCTTATAACCTTCTAACCTTCTAACCTAATAACCTAATAACCTAATAACCTAATAACCTAATAACCTAATAAACTACTAACCTACTAACCTACTAAACAAAAAAAGGGACCACCTATCGGCAGTCCCTTTTCTAACGAGAATAGTAATAATTATCTTTTGACGATTCTAAAGATAGCAGCGCGATGTTCCTCACGGCTCGGATCCGTAATGTTCTGACGGTTCTGAGGATCGTTCACAGTGTAGGAAGCAGTCTCGATCTGGTCAGGGCTAACACCCTTCTGGATGAAGAGATTTCTGACGTTGTTAGCTCTTCTCTGAGCCAGGTCGCGATTATGTTCTTCTGTTCCAAGATCGCAAGTATAACCTTCTACGATAAGCTTCAACTGCGGGTTGGCTTTCAAAATTTCAACCGTTCTGTTGATATTATCATTGTAGTCACTGATCTTAGGAATATCTTTATCAAGGTCAAAGAGAATTTTGGTCTTGGACAAAGCATCGCTCAAATCAGCAATAGCTTGTTTGTCCTTCGGGGTGAGATATTCATCATCTTGCTCCAATTGATCACACACAGGAACAATGTAAATGTACTGAGGATCTTGCTTGATGATAATGGGCTCGTTGGATTTCTTCTTGAGCTCTTCAAGAATTTCCTTCTCAATCTGCTTTTTGGACTTTTCAGCAGGGGTAGCACAAGCCTTGAAGTGGAAACCTGCCTTCAAACCAACTTGGAGGAGGTTCCATTTGGATTGGTTTTGCTTGATAGTGCCGTTAGCAGCAAGCTCATCTAACATGTTAGAGCCGAGAGTTCCTTGGAATTGCATTTTTCCTTGATCGTTAGCTGCAATGAGCGGGGTTTTCTCCTTCGGTAGAATATCAAGGAAACCATACTTACAATAAGCACCAAGGTAGAAGTCCGTGATCTTGCTGATAGCGAAAACACCGCCAAAGTCAGCAACGAGATCCACAGATGCTCTCATCTTGACATCCTTGCCCTGTCCTTCGTAAGATCCCTGATAGAAATGGTTGTCCATTTTGACTTCACCATTCTCTTCATGAGCAAAATACCATTGATTCATCATTTCCTCATAACCAGAGGTGGTGATGGTACCCTGACCATTGTACTTATTAAAGGCCTTAAAAGGAATATAAGCCTGAACACCGAGAGCAGCATAGATACCATTGCGTCCGTCAAAACGCCAATCAAAATGTGCTTTCAAGGGGATTTCGACTGCCCAAACCACTTGATCCTCTCTCAGACCATGAGCATCATAGTAGAGATCGTATGTAGGGGAATAATCAACAGGATCGTCGAAATTACCATCGTGGTTCACGTTATAATCGGAAATAACACCACTTTTGGAAATAGCAGCTCTTGCACTGAGGCGATTCACACCGACACCCAGGCTCAATCCCCAATGTTCATTGAAGAAATACGCATAATCAACATCTAACATAGTGCTTTGAGAATAGTATTGCGTAATACCAGCTCTTTTGTAGATATTGTTCGTCAAAGCCTCACCAAGATGCACATTGATATGATGAGGGCAGAAGATGGAAGTCTCTAACGTTTCCGTAGTACCGGAATTATTTTCTGTTTGTACCTCTTGACCAAAAGCGGTACACATGGCGAAAATAAGACTGACTAATAATAAATTCTTTTTCATAATATATTTACTTTTTTTATTCGGTGATTAATTTGAAACCGAGGGCTTAGCGGCCGAAGCCGCTAAGCTCGGATTTCAACATATTATTTTACGATAATGAATTTAACAGTCTTGATTTCATTAGTACCTGTCAAGATACGTCCGAAGTAAGTACCCTGAGCCTTGAAGCCTTCAATCTTGGTGATCGGTTGCAGATCAGTCACATGGCTGATGTGAGCACCGGTGACACTGTAGATATCGAGGATTGCGCCTTCAAGTTCTTCAGATGTCAATTCAAGTTCGATAGTGATCTCCTGACGGACATTTGCAGGAACAGGATAAACCTTCACTGTAGAAGCACTGTTGAAGTACATCTCACAAGTTCTGTAGGTGACCATGTTGCCGTTTTCATCCATTTCAGTCAGTTCAACAGAATAGAATCCGTTCAGACCATTCTTGTCTTGATAGTTGGAGTAAGTAGCGCCAGGGATAGCCTCACCATTGTGATACCACTGGAAGCCGATGAACGTGTGCCCACCATTATTGGCAGGATTATTATTCACCACTACAACATCATTCCAACGTTGATCCATAATCGGGAGAGATCCGCCGAATCCATAGTCGCCAACGAGTACGCGAACCACGATGTCATAGTCGCATCCATCAACGGTGAAGACAGCATTGTAATCGCCAGGAGCAGTAGGAACTGCGAAGGTGGCAGTGTTATTGCTGATATTACCGTTGTCGGTCAAACCGTTCTCGTAAGTCACGGTGAAGGCAGCAGTAGGATTACCGGAAATCATGTTGAAGGAGATAGTAACTTGATTGTTGTCGGTACAACCGCTGACGAAGAAGTTGTCGGCGAATTGAATCTCGTTGACATAAACCGTAGCAGTGATAGCATCGCCGACGGCAGGATTCTCGCAGTAGTTGTCGCTAATCAAGTTAATTCTGTATGTAGTCTGATGATCAGGAGCCACATAGATGGTAGCATTGTTCGTCATCGTAGTAGCGTGAGCCACCACATTGTTTTGATCGTCAACAACCTCATACGTGAACGGAGCAACACCAGTAAAGGTGATGATCAGAGCAGCAGAAGCACTCGGATCGTTTGCACAGAGTGCAACGCCGTCGCCTTGAGTGAACTCAGCAGTAGGCAGCTCGTGAACCGTCACAGCCACTTGGACATCAGCCGTGTTGGACAATTGACAACCGTTACCAATGTTACCAATGTAGGTCGGAGTGTAGATGTAAGTACCAGCCATATCAGGTGTATCGTATGAATTACCACCGAGACCACCGTCAACGTTCACCGTGTTACCGTTAACATCAGTCACAACCCATTGGATCTGACCGCCAGTGAAACCATCACCAGCGAAGGCACCGCCCTCGATGTTAGCCATCAAGTACACCATCTCACCGAGACAAGCGTCAGTACCATTGTTGCTATAGACATGGACGTCGGTCCAAGTAGGATTGTTAACAACATTGACCATGTACTCATTGGAGATTTGCGGTTGACAGTTGTAACCGGTAGGAGTGACAGCAACTTGGTAGGTGTAGTTACCAACCGTGTTAAGAGTCTCAACCACCTGATCCATAGCATTGTTAGAAGTATTATGGTGGACATTGACACCATTTGAAGTCCAGTCGAATGTCAAGTTACCATAGATAGCACTATTCGTCACACCGTTGACAGTGTTACCGTAGTTGGTAACGATGCCTGTGAGCGTGATAGAACCACCCTCGCAGATTGCGAGACCATCCTCAGAGGAGAGGGTCACAACAGGTTGCTCAGCAACTTGAACCGTAGCGACGTTGCTCCAGTTGGAAGCACAACCGAGGTTGTTGTTCTGAGAAACTCTCACCTGATAGGTGTGGACACCTGCCGTATTCAAGGTCTGGTTGAGCGTGTTGGTAATACCCGGAACCGGTGTACCGCCATCAACGATCCACTCATAGTTGAACGTTTGAGGAATGTTCGGGTTAGCGTTAACAGTAGCAGTCAAAGTGGTGACACCGCCGACACACATAGCCGTGTTGGTAGCAGTGAGCGCAACCGTAGGAGCAGCCACAACAACGACAGGAGTAGCAATCGTGGCAGTAGCAGAGCAAGATGCGCTTGCATTGGCAGCAGCAACCACAACAGAAGCGTTGATAGAACCGGCAGTACCGAGAGAAGTGGTAACGGTAGCGGCATTCACAGCTTGCTGTTGACCGTTGATCGTCCAAACATAGTTATAAGCACCGACAGGAGAAACGTGAGCGGTGAAGGTCACTTGACCATTCTCGCAGACGTAGCTGTTATCAGCAGTCACACTGACAGTAGGAACGGCAAGCACGTTAACTTCGTGTGCGGCAGAGGTAGCTTCGCAACCCGTATTATCGTTACGAGAGATGGTAACGGTGAAGTAGTACGGAGTAGCGAGGTCGTTAGCCGTAACTGTAGGAACGAACGTAGGAACATTCGTAGTAGTAGTACCATTAGCAGCACCAGTCCAGTTCCAAGTGTAAGTGTAAGCAGCACCCTCAACACCACCAGAGACGAAGGCGTTCAAAGTGAGGTTACCACCCTCGCAAACGGTGTTAGCACCTTGGATAGCAACCGTAGGAGCAGCCACAACATTTGCAGGAACAGAATTGGAAACCACAGAGCATCCAGAAATGCTGCTGGTCACAACCACATAGTAATCGTATGTAGAACCGAGCAACAGATCAGAAGTGGAGTATTGTGCACTGTTGGCACCAGAGATTGCGATAGCATCGTCACCATTCGTCACTCTGTACCATTGATAGGTCACGACGTCACCGTTGATCACACCGTTCACAGTAGCATTGAGCGTGAGAGTACCACCCTCGCAAACATTACCGAAACCAGTGATGTCAACCGTATAAGTCGGGTTAACCGTAACAAGCGTATTGAGGTTGATAGAAGCGTTGTTAGCGCAACCAACACCCGTTTGAGTAACTTCAACCATGTAGTTGTCGTTAGCTGCAGTCTGCAGGCCAGCGAGCAACAAGGTTTGGTTGGTCTCACCAACGAGGAGGTTACCATTCTTGTACCATTGATAGGTGCTTGTACCATAACCACCCGTGACATTAGCCTTAAGCATGGTCTCACCACCATTGCAAACCGTGGTAGGATAGCCAGTAGCAACTGCGATGGTCACAACAGGATCAGCGATGACACTGTAGTTCACAACCTCAGAGGTGGACTGACAACCATAGTTGGAGGTAACGGTCACCCAGTAGGTGTAGTTACCAGGAACATCGGTAGCGGAAGTGGTGTACGTAGCGTTGTTACCAACGAACTCTTGAGTAGAATAAGGATTGTTAGGATCGCTAGGATTCGGGTTATTTCTGTACCATTCGAAGGTGTAACCATTCAAACCGTTCACATTAGCAACACCACCGTCAACGATAGCCGTGAGAGTAGCAGTGCCACCGACGCAGGAAATATTGTTGCTGATAGTAGCCTCAACAACAGGATCAGCCACGAATGTGATAGCAGTAGGAGCAGAAGTAACATTGCAACCAGGATTAGCAGTCACAACCACAGTGTAGTTGTAAGCAGTCTCGCGAGCAAGCTCAGCAGCGACGTAGGTATCCGTGGTAGCACCAACGATCAGGACATTGTCCTTATACCATTGATAGTTATAGTTGGCGGCAGGAGTAACATTTGCATGTAAGGTGGTAGAACCGCCTTCGCAAACCATAGTGTTGCCGTCAATAGCAACAGCCACAACAGGAGTCGGGGTGACTGTCACAATCGTATTGGCAGAAGTCAAGGAAGTGCAACCAGACATCGGGAGATCTGCAACAACCGTGTAAACGTAAGTGGTGAGATCGCCGTCAACAGCCACAGGAGACTCGGTGATAGTAGCAGTGGTGGCATCAGAGATGATAACACCATTTCTACGCCAAGTGTAGGTGGCGAGGTTGCTTGCATTCGTGACAGTCAAAGTAACTTGACCACCGTCACAAATCGTTGCATTGTCAACCGTGACAACAGGAGTAGCAGGAATCGGGTTAACCGTGATCGTGATCTGGTCAACAGCCTCACAACCAGAGGTGGCCTGAGAAGCAGTCACTGCGAAGGTGAAGGTACCAGCGTAAGGAGCAGTGAAGGTGTAAGAAGAACCTTCGAAGCTGAAGTTGTTACCCAGGGTAGCGCAAGACCACTCATAGTTCACGTCAGCATTGTTCCAACCGGTAGCCTCAGCCGTGATAACGGTAACACCGCTCGGGCAGATTGAGGTCTCGGTAGCTGTGAGCTGTAGTTGAGGAGCCTGCTCAACCGTCACAACAACTGCGTCAGACTCGGTGGAACATCCGTTGAAGGAAGCAACGACCTTGTAAGAACCAGCAGCAGTAACATTGATGCTCTCAGTATTAGTATTCATAGCAACGTTATCCTTAAACCATGCATAAGTAGCAGGCAGGTTAGGAACAACATTAGCATACAGCGTGGTAGTACCACCATTGCAGATTAACGTGTTACCAGAAATCGTCACAGACTCAGGAGCAGCGTTAACAGTCACAACAGGAGCATTAACAGCCACGGCAGAAACGCAGTTCTGGTTGCTGATGGCCTTGACAGCGTAATTATAAACACCTTGCTCATTGAAGTTGACAGTCAGATTAGCCTGATTCTCACCAGGAATCTCAACACCGTTGTTGTACCAAATGTAAGCAGTGGTATTAGCATCACCCGTAGCGGTGAAGGTCACTTGAGTACCTTCGCAAACCACGGTATCAGTAGCCGTCACAGAGGCAACAACAGGCAGCGGGTTCACAATGATAGTGACCTCACCGTTAGCGGTACAGTTGCCATTCGTGGAGTGGACGGTAGCCGTCACATGATAAGTGGTGGTAGCAGCGGGTTGGACATCAACCGTGGAAGCTGTGCTGTTGCCAGCCTGAGCATCCCAAGCGTAGGTCACATTGCCCTGCCAACCTTCTTGATCAACATACAACGTGGTGTGCTCGCCCTGACAGATGCTGGTAGCGGAAGCGCTCACCAAGATGTCAGTACCGAGAGCAGTAACATTGAAGTTCTCAGAAGTCATCTGGCAGCCTTCGGTCGTGATTCTGGTCACCGTGTAGGAACCGGCAGGAACCGTAATCGTGTTAGCGGTGTCGCCCGTGCTCCACACGAAGATACCAGGAACATCAGATTGAGCGGTCAAAGTGGTCGTCTGATTCTCACAGAGAACATTCACGCCACTGATCGTGACTTGAGAAGGAGCATCTGTAACAGTAACCGTAACAGGCAGAGAAGCAAGAGCGGAAATACAACCCTCATTGCTGATAGCCTTAGCGGAGATATTGTAGTTACCAGACTCATTGTAGTTAACGGTAAGGTCAGCCTGATTCTCACCAGGAATCTCAACACCGTTTTGGTACCAAATGTAAGCCGTCGTGGTGGCATCGCCAGTAGCGTGGAAGCTCACTTGGTTGCCCTCACAAATTGTGGTAGCAGTGGTAGCGTTCACAACGAGTTGTGCAGGCAGCGGGTGGACGATAATGGTAACTTCACCGTTTGCGGTGCAATTGCCGTTCGTAGAGTGAACCGTGGCCGTCACATGATAAGTGGTGGTAGCAGCGGGTTGGACATCAACCGTGGAAGCAGTGCTGTTGCCAGCCTGAGCGTCCCAAGCGTAGGTCACATTGCCTTGCCAACCATCTTGATCAACATACAGCGTGGTGTGCTCACCTTGACAGATGCTGGTAGCGGAAGCGCTCACCAACAGGTCTGTACCGAGAGCCGTAACATTGAAGTTCTCAGAAGTCATCTGACAACCTTCGGTCGTGATTCTGGTCACAGTGTAGGAACCGGCAGGAACCGTAATCGTGTTAGCGGTGTCGCCAGTGCTCCACACGAAGATACCAGGAACATCAGATTGAGCGGTCAAAGTGGTCGTCTGATTCTCACAGAGGACATTCACACCGCTGATCGTAACCTGAGAAGGAGCGTCGGTAACCGTAACTGTAACAGGCAGGGAAGCAAGAGCAGAAATACAACCCTCGTTGCTGATGGCCTTAGCGGAGATATTGTAGTTACCAGACTCATTATAGTTGACGGTAAGATCAGCCTGATTCTCACCAGGAATCTCAACGCCGTTCTGGTACCAAATGTAAGCCGTGGTAGTTGCATCACCAGTAGCATGGAAGCTCACTTGGTTGCCCTCACAGATAGTGGTAGCAGTCGTAGCGTTCACAACAAGCTGAGCAGGCAATTGGTTAACAATGATAGTAACCTCACCCTCAGCAGTACAATTACCATTGGTAGAATGAACAGTAGCCGTCACATGATAAGTGGTGGTAGAATCGGGCTGCACGTCAACAGTGCTTGCAGTGCTGTTGCCAGCCTGAGCATCCCATTGATAGGTAACATTACCCTGCCAACCATCTTGATCAACATACAGCGTGGTGTGTTCACCGCGGCAAATGCTGGTAGCAGATGCGCTCACCAAGATGTCAGTACCGAGAGCCGTAACATTGAAGTTCTCGGATGTCAACTGACAACCCTCAGCGGTAATATTGGTAACAGTGTAGGAACCGGCAGGAACCGTAATCGTATTAGCGGTGTCGCCAGTGCTCCACACGAAGATACCAGGAACATCAGATTGTGCGGTCAAAGTGGTGGTCTGATTCTCACAGAGGACATTCACACCGCTGATCGTGACCTGAGAAGGAGCAGGAGTAACCGTGACGGTCACAGGAGCAGAAGCCTCTGCAGAGACACAACCCTCAACGCTGATAGCCTTAGCGGCGAAGGTGTACTGACCAGCCTCATTGAAGTTGACCGTGATGGAGTTCTGGTTCTCACCAGGAATCTCAACACCATTCTGGTACCAGATGTAACCGGTAACCTGAGGATCAACAGGAGCAGTGAAGGTAATTTGGTTACCCTCGCAAATCAAGTTCGTAGAAGCGGTAACTGCGAAAGCAGCAGGCAGCTGATGAACGATAATCGTCACTTCACCCTCAGCATTACAAGAACCATTGGTGGAGTTAACGGTAGCCGTCACATGATAAGTCGTAGTTGAATCGGGTTGGACATCAACTGTGGTAGCAGTGCTGTTGTTAGCATTAGCATCCCAAGCGTAGGTGACATTGCCCTGCCAGCCATCTTGGTTGACATAGAGAGTGGTGTGCTCGCCGCGGCAGATGCTAGTTGCAGAAGCGCTCACTAACAGGTCTGTACCGAAGGCCTCAACGGTGAAGGGCTCAGAGGTCATCTCACAACCCTCAACCGTCTTCATCGTCACAGTGTAAGTACCAGCAGGAACAGTGATGGAAGAAGCGTGGGAACCCGTGCTCCATGTCCACTCACCCTCAACATCAGAGTAAGCAGTCAAAGTAGTGCTGTCGTTCTCACAAATCGTGCTGATACCGCTGATAGAAACGGTGGTAGGAGCAGGATTAATAACAACTGTACCCGTGCAAGAGGAAACCTCGGAAACACAGCCAGAAGGCAAGAGAGTTACAACAGCCTTGTAATTGTTAACCGTAACGTGATTGTCAGTCGTGAAGACATTCTCGCTGAAAGAAGCACCCGTAGCACCCGGGATCAGAATACCATTTCTGTACCAAGTGTAAACTGCACCTTCCATAGAAGTGCCATTCGGGTTGACCGTAGCGGAAACCGTAACCTGAGCACCGTCGCAAACGGTATCGTCGCTAACCGTGATAGCCGTGACAACAGGAATCGGGTTGACGATGATTTCAATCTCATCGTTGGACCAACAATTGGAATTGGTTTGGAGAACCATCACACCAAGAGTGGTGGACTCGGTAAGATTGGTCGTGTAGGTAGGCATGGTGGCACCAGGGATGTTATAGCGGTAAGGAACCGTAACAGTGGTGTCAACATACTGGTCGTTTTCGTCATAACCAATCACATAGGTAACATCGTGGTAACGGATTTCGTACCATTGATAAACGATGTTATCAGCATTGTAATCGTTCAGGTTAGCCGTGAGAGTGACCTCACCGTTCGTGCAGATCTGAGTCTCAGAAGCCGTAACGTTCACAACAGGTTGCGGATAGACGTAAACGAGGAACTCGTTGGAAGTTGCGATACAACCCGTAGCGTCATTCAAACGAGTAGCAGTAACCGTGAATCTGTAAGGCTCGGTACGAGCATAGAAGTATTCAGCATAGAAGCTGTTGTCGCCAAGACCATAAGCCATGTTGTCTCTGATTTGACCAGACTCATACCAAGTGTAGTGCAGCGTACCCACCGGGAAGGCGGTCGTGTCAACATTGGCAATCAAGAAGACAGAGTCGGTCTCGCAAACGTGCTGGTCGCCCGTAATCACAACAACAGGATTCGGGTAAACAGTGACAGTTGCAGAGGTCACAGGCAGAGAGGTACAACCAGCCTCCGGACGAGTCACGACGGCGGTGTATTGATAGGTCTGAGTATTGTTGTCAACAGTACCAGGAGTATCATAGATAGTAGCGGCAGTAGCACCTTCCATCAAGATACCATTCTTGTACCAAGTATAAACCTCACCGGCTTTGTAACCATCCTCAGGAGTAGCCGTGATAGCCAACTGACCACCGTAGCAAACATTCAGCTGAGAAGGAACAACCGTAGCGATAACAGGATCAGGATTGACAGTCACGGTAATGTGGTTAGAAGTAGCTTCGCACTCAGAAGTGAGTTGCAGAATCTCCACATGATAGTCGTGGTTGCCAAGAGTAGGAACAACCGTGTAGCTCAACTCAGTAGCACCAGCGATAGCAGTTGTACCATCGTACCATTGGAAGGTGAGCATATCAGCATTCCAGTCATTCAACGTAGCCGTCAGGGTAATCTCACCGCCAACGCAAATGTTGTCTTCTGTGACCGTGATGTTCACAACAGGAGCAGCATTCACATAGACTTGAGCCTCAGCAGTTGCAGAACAAGCGTAGTCGTTCACAACCTGGACAGCGAAGTTATAAGGATAATCTCTGTAATCTTTGTGGAAGGTAATGACGTTGTTGGTGGTAGGAACAGTGAAACCAGCGAGAACGTGGTTGTCTTCCATCCAGTAGTACGTCACATTTGAACCAACATTGGAAGGATCAAGGTTAGCCGTCAACGTAATGTTGTTACCGTTGTCGTTACACACGATAGGATCGGTGGTCAGCACGAGAACAGGATTCGGGTTAACCGTGATGGTTTGCAGCTGATCATAAACGTTGGATTCGCAACCAGCAGCCGTTTGAGCAACAGAAACTGCATAGTTATAAGTGGTAGGTTCGCCATTGAGAGCGCTCACGACCTCACTGTAAGTAGCGGAGGTAGCACCTTCGATAACTTGACCATTACGATACCAAGTGTAAACTTCACCACCGGTAACACCGCCAGTAACAGTAGTCGTCAGGTCAACCTGATAACCGTCACAAACCGTGTATTGAGCTGCAGCGTAGTTAAGAACAACCGTAGGATCTGCATTGACATTAACAACCAAAGTGTCGGAAGTCGCATGACAGAGAGAAGTCAGTTGATCGATTTGGATCGTGTACTTATGCGTGCCTTGAGTAGGAACAACGGTGTAGTTCAAAGAGGTAGCACCTGCGATAGCAGTGGTACCGTCATACCATTGGAAGGTGAGCTGATCAGCATTCCAATCATCGAGAGAAGCGGTCAAGGTGATCTCTCCACCGTTACAAATCTCGGTCTCGGTAGCTGTAATGTTCACAACAGGAGCGTCGTTCACGTAAACCGTAGCAGAAGCCTCAGAAACGCAACCGTAATCATTAACAGTCTTCACGCTGAAGCTGTAAGGATAATCTCTGTAAGGTTTGTTGAAGGAAATCGTATTCTCAGTAGTAGGATCCGGGAATCCAAGGAGGATATGATTGTCTTCATACCAAGCGTAAGTCAGGTTAGAACCAACAACCGTAGGAACCATGTTAGCCGTAAGAGTAATGTTATTACCCGTAGCGATACAAACGATAGGATCGGTGGTCAGCTCGATAGCAGGATTCGGGAGAACCACAACAGGACGAGCGAATGTGAAGACTTCAGATTCGCAACCAGAAGCAGATTGCTTAACCTTGACAGAATAGATATAACTGGTAGGTTCATTGTCAACTGCGACAGGAGCATCAACAAGGACATTGCCGTGGAAATCAAGAATTTCCTCACCATTACGGTACCAAGTGTAGTACTCACCTCCAGCAACACCAGGATGTGCAGGATCAATGGTAGCCGTCATAGTGACTGTTCTGCCCTCACAAATAGTGTCATGACCGGCCAGATCGTTAACAGCCGTAACAACGGGGATAGCGTTGACATTAACCTTGAAGGTATCGTATGCAACACAATATTGAGTATTGTAGTCCATCAAATGCGTAACCTTGACAATGTAGTCGGTTTCACCGAGAGCCGGCTCAAACGTCTCAACCTCATGGGTGGCACCCGGGAGGAGATGTTGATTGTTAACCTCGTCCTTGAACCATTGATAGGTCAACATAGGATCGTTGTAGTTATTGAGATTAGCATGCAACGTGACATTACCGCCTTCGCAAATTTCGCTTGCGTCACCAGTGATGTTCGTGTAAGGTCTCTCATAAACGTTCACAATGAAAGGATCAGAAATCGTGGTACAACCATCACCATTCGTCACTTCAACCGTGAAGATGTAAGGATTCTCGTAGGTGGGAACCCAAGACTCGCGGTAGTTGTTGTCGTAGCCAGAAGGATTCGGTCTGTATTGACCGCTCTCAAACCAGGTATAGGTAGCATTGGTATCAACAATACCGTCAACCCAAGCAGTAAGAACGATGTTCTCAACGCCAGAACCAAAGTAACAAACATTCGGGTTACCATCGATCGTAACAATCGGGTTACGTCTAACCGTTATAGTATTAGAAGCAACAGGAATCAAGTCACAACCAGGAATGTCATAAACGATGTAAGCGGTATAAGTGTAATCAACAGGATCGCCATCGTAAATGTAAGCCTGAGCGCTGAAAGAAGGACCGTGGACGGTTTGCAGCTGCATACCATTCAGCTCCCACATGTAGGTAAGAGTGCTATCAATGTAGTATTGATAAACAGGATTGCCATTAGCATCAACGGAGTCAGTACCATCAGCAGCAATCTCCGGAATAGGATTACCGGAAGCATCCAACTTGGTCAGATAAGCGACAACATCTAACTGAGCACCCTCACAGACGGTATCGGTCTGATAGTTGGAATCGTGGTTGATAGCCACAACGTGGTGGATGCTGTAAGGAGCGAAGACCTTGACATCCTTAGGTGTGCTCCATGCCTCACAACCAGTGGTGGTTTGAGTCACATGGATTCTGTACTGGGAAGTAACACCAGGAACGTGTTGCAGGATACCGGAGGTACCGTAGTCGATATCAGTCCAAGCAGACCAAGTGCTGGGAGGAGTAACGAGCGTACGAACCTGCCACTTTGCAACCAAGTTGTCCATGTTCCAGTTGCCCAGATGAGCAGTAGCCGTAATCATGCCCTGAGCGCAAACAGAGTCGTAGTCAACCGTAGCGAAGACTTCAACAGAGTCTCCAACATAGACATAGTAAGGATCGCTCTCCACACGGCAACCTTCAGGAGTGGTCACAACAACGGTGAAGATATACGGGAAATCCTGAGCCTCAACAGAAGAGATTTGGAGCAGAGGATTGTTGTCCGGGGAAGTAACGGTGAAGTTGACATTACCATAGTTAATGTCAGCGCTGGTAGCGATGGTGTTAGCACCATTCACTAACGTGCTGTTGTAAAGTCTCCACTCATAAGTGTAGTTCAAAGTACCAACCGTATCATTTATCAAAGCGTAGAGGTTGATGTTGTTGTTGTCACAAATGATCGGATCGCCGGTGATTGCAACCGTCGGGTGCATCACAACGTTCTCGGTCAAAGTATCGGTGTAGGAAATAGCACAAGGATAGTTGGCATAAGAAGCCGTTGCCCAGAAGGTGTAAGCTCCATTGTGGTCGAAGTCAACCACGAGCGTGTCGCTCTGAGCAAGCGGAGAAACGAAACCATTCACGTACCAAGTATAAGTAACATCACCAAAGTTGACAGGATCGGTGTTAGGATCAGTGACCCAAACAGAAGCCTGGTTGGTGGTGCAAATCGTGGTAGGATCCATATTAATCGTGATAGCCTGAGGCTCAACATAGAACGGAACCGTCACAGTAGCTGAAGTGTCGGAGTTACAAGCGATGTCTTGATAGATAACTTGAACTGCGAATTGGTCTGTAGCAGTAAACGTACCATGTTCAAGCGTGATGGTATTGATGTAATCGATAGTATCGAAAGCAGTACCGTTCTTGAACCAAACGTATTGATACTGAGCATTGGCACCGAGTTGATAAACGATAGCCTCGAGCGTGAGATCAGCATCCTTACAGATCTTTTCAGGAGCTGCAATATAAACGTAAGGAACAGGATTGATAAGGAACGGGTGAACCGGGGAGACAACCGGGGTAGCGCAACCCGTACGATAGATCTCAACGGTGAACTCGTTAGCAAGCACTTCGCCATAATAGGTGTAAAGGGAATCCACCGGGAAGGTCAGGTGAGCGGTCGTGGAACCGGAAATACCATGAGCATCGGTGATGTATTGGTTGTTGACCAACCACTTGTAGGTGTGACCCTCGAGGTCATAATCGACAACAGCAGAGAGGGTGACGATATCATGCTGACAAGCAGCTGTGGCACCCACGATGTTGGCCTGGAGGTCAACCACAGAAGAAACGGTGAAAGGATCAGAGACAACCGTACAACCAGCAGCGGAAGTAACGGTCACCGTATAAACGCCATAACCGCCAGGAGTACCAACGATCAAGGTGTCGTGATCAGCTTTGTTGCGAATTTCGCCATTGCTCCATTCGTAAGCGTAATCACCAGCAGGAGAAACAGCAGCAACAATCGTAGCGGAAGTGGCATCGGTGGTGTAGTAGTGATCACCAGAGAGCGTGACAACCGGAGTCGGCTGGACATTAAGATAAAGCTCATTGGAGAAGTCAGCGTAAACACAACCCTCAGTAATCGGCTTTGCAAAGAAATAGTGATTACCAGGATTGTTCATCGTAATGTCAAGATAGAGCATGTTCTCACCAGGCAATTCGAAACCATCCATGTACCAAGTGTACTGCGGAGAAACTGTTGAGCCATGTGAATCGGTGGTTGTAGCCCAAACTTCAATTTGTGTGCCTTGACAAACTTCAGCATTAGTCAAACCATAAATAGAATAAGGTTGATTGAACGTAAGATTCGTAACTAAAGTATCAATAGCACTCACATTCACGATGAGGGAATCCTTCATCTCACAGTTGCCAGCGGAAGCCGTAACAATGTACTTCTGAGCACCAGCGGCATCAGGAGTAGCCGTAACCTGAGAACCAGTAGCAATAGAACCGAGACCATTGCCCGTCCATGCATATTCGATGTTCTCATTATTGAAACCATTGAGGTTAGCATTAAGTTCAACAGTCTCACCGAGACAGATAGCGTTCTTATCAACCGTCATCGTCAGGTTGCCGCCGAAGGTGATAACCTCGATAGAAGCAGTGGAATGACAGTTAGTGCTGTTATAAACATCCGTAATAGTAACCGTATAAGTACCCGGAACAGTAGTCTTCATGGTATCGCCAGAAGTACCATCGCTCCATGCAAAAGTGTAAGTTTCGGTCCATGCCGGAATGTCATTCGTATCAGCCGTAGCAACAATAACAGCAGTGTCGCCATTGCAAATGACATTATTACCAGTAATCGTAACAACAGGAATAGGAGTCACACCAAATGAATAATTATCAGAGACAACAGCGGAGTCACAACCCGTAACTACAGCCTTGGCAGCCAAGGTATGAAGTCCTACGTTATCCATTTGCAGGGTGAGTAAAGCTTGGTGCTCACCAGGAATTTCCACACCGTCAAGATACCAAACAAAAGCATCTGCAGGAGGATTAGATTGTGCTTTGAAATGATTATCTACACCTTGACAAATATATTGATAACCCCACGAATCGATATCAACCGTAGTGGTGTATTTCTGACCTTTCGTCACGTTGACGATAACAGAATCCTTCATCTCACAGTTACCGGCAGAAGCAGTAACAACATACTTTTGCTCGCCTTGAGCGGTAGGAGTGGCAGTGACTTGAGAACCGGTAGCGATTGTACCGAGACCATTACCCGTCCATGCGTATTCGATGTTCTCATTATTGAAACCGTTCAAGTTGGCATTCAACACAACCGTCTCACCGAGACAGATAGCATTGTTGTCAACCGTCATCTGAATATTGCCGCCGAAGGTGGAAACTTCGATGGTGGCAATCGTGGAACAAAGATCGTAAGTCACACCGCTACGAGTAATGTGGTTCGTAACAG
>Ga0310690_10002889_pt1 | contig 27007 bp, 26 predicted proteins | sample AusTroGonzalo_MG_2_FD_207661 | JGI IMG/M metagenome (GOLD analysis project Ga0310690, IMG submission 207661) | Bovine rumen microbial communities from tropical cattle in Woodstock, Queensland, Australia - Gonzalo_04 (v2) (version 2) | ecosystem: Host-associated > Mammals > Digestive system >...
TCCCAAATTCCGTCACCGAGATAGGAACCTGGGCTTTTGAGGATTGTTCGGCATTGACTTCCATCGTCGTTGACAAAGAGAATGAACATTATGACTCCCGCGAAGGGTGCAACTCTATCATTAAGTCGGATACAAACACTCTTGTCGCAGGCTGTTCCACCACGCTCATTCCCGATTCCGTCACTGAAATTGGAGACTATGCTTTTCGTGGCTGTTCGGTGTTGACCTCCATCGTCATCCCTGATTCTGTGACCAAGATTGGAGACTATGCTTTTAGTGGCTGCAGGGCATTGACTTCCATCGTCATCCCCGATTCCGTCACTGAAATTGGAGACTATGCTTTTATGGGCTGTTCGGTGTTGACCACCATCGTCATCCCCGATTCCGTGACCGAGATTGGACATGGGGCTTTTCGTGGCTGTTCGGTGTTGACCACCATCGTCATCCCCGATTCCGTGACCAAGATTGGAGTCGGTGCTTTTGAGGATTGTAGGTCACTGAACTCCATCGTCATCCCCGATTCCGTGACCGAGATTGGAGACTGGGCTTTTTATGGCTGTGAGGCATTGACTTCCGTCGTCATCCCCGATTCCGTGACCGAGATTGGAGAAGCGGCTTTTCGTGGCTGTTCGGCATTGACCTCCATTGAAATCCCAAATTCCGTCACCGAGATTGGATATAGGGCTTTTAGTGGCTGCAGGGCATTGACCTCCATCGTCATCCCAGATTCTGTCACCAAGATCGGGCCAAAGGCTTTTAGTGGCTGTCCGGGATTGACCTCCATCATCGTTGACAAAGAGAATGAACATTATGACTCCCGCGAGGGGTGCAACGCTATCATTAAGTCGGATACAAACAAACTTGTCGCAGGCTGTTCCACCACGCTTATTCCCGATTCCGTGACCGAGATTGGAGACTATGCTTTTGAGCATTGTAGGTCACTGATTTCCATCGTCATCCCCGATTCCGTGACCAAGATTGGAGAAGAGGCTTTTTATGGCTGTTCGGCACTGAACTCCATCGTCATCCCCGATTCCGTGACCGAGATTGGAGACTGGGCTTTTATTGACTGCACAAGCCTGGCCTCCATCGTCATCCCAAATTCCGTCACCGAGATTGGATATGGGGCTTTTAGTGGCTGTTCGGCATTGACTTCCGTCGTCATCCCCGATTCTGTCACCAAGATTGGAGAAGAGGCTTTTCGTGGCTGTAAGGCATTGACTTCCATTGAAATCCCAAATTCCGTCACCGAGATTCGAACTGGGGCTTTTGAGGATTGTTCGGCATTGACCTCCATCGTCATCCCCGATTCCGTCACCAAGATTGGAGACTGTGCTTTTGAGGATTGTTCGGCATTGACTTCCGTCGTCATCCCAGATTCCGTCACCAAGATTGGAGATGGTGCTTTTATGCGCTGTGATGCATTGGCCTCCATCGTCATCAACGACGCTTCGCTGCTTAAAGGCGCAAGTGTTCCCAAAGGGGTGAAGATTGTCAAGCCATAATCTTTTTGTTTAGCTCAGGGACCGGACCAGTATAACGGATACAACGGACTTGCAATGCGGATTTTTATTGTCTGTGCTTTTTCGAAAAGTAATAGGAGAACCAAGATTAGGGCGAGCATCAAGAATACATCACGATTTATAGCATCAAAAAAACTTAATCCCAACGTGTTATGAAATTAGAATACATAGTAAATGATTACAAAACCGGCCTTGTTGTCACTGGCGGCAAAGACCTTGAAGGCGAACTGATTATTCCCTCCGAAGATTGCCTTGGAGGAAAGATTTATCCCGTAACCGCCATTGGAGACTGGGCTTTTTGTGACTGTAAGGCATTGACTTCCATCGTCATCCCTGATTCTGTGACCAAGATTGGAGAAGAGGCTTTTTATGGCTGTGAGGCATTGACTTCCATCGTCATCCCCGATTCCGTGACCCAAATTGGAAAAGAGGCTTTTATTGACTGCACAAGCCTGGCCTCCATCGTCATCAACGACGCTTCGCTGCTCAAAGGAACAGTTATTTTCAAAGGCGTGGAAATCGTCAAACCGTAACAAACAGATAATATGAGCATTATCACCGCTTTCTTACAGCAAAAAGGAATCCCGATTCCCGACAACAACACTTCCGACACCCCAGTCGCCGCCAAAGTGAAGCATCTGCTGTCGACCGAGTGCGAACTGTCTCCCGATATTGTTGTCAACGAAGCAGAACTTCGGCGGGATCTTGATATGTACGACTTGGAACGCTTGGACTTTCTGGCTGTATGGATGAACGCATTCGGCATAGACCACAAGCTTTTGGACGAGGTGATGCGCCCGGATGGCAAAGGAATGGATATCCTGTTTCATGTCAGAACTGTCGGCGAGATTATCGCATTGACGGAATGGATGGTGTCACCATCTTGAACGCGCTGTGATTCACCAGAGAAAAAAACACCTATTTTAATAACGATTTTATCAGAATATAATCACTAATCTATATTATAAAAACCTGATTCGATATGCCAGACAACAACGGAGAAATAATTTTATCCGGATTCCTGTCCGACAACGGAATCCACGTCCCGGACAACCAGACTCCTGATTCGAAGATGGGAGCAGTCATCAAACAAGATATTGTCAAAATCACGAAAGTGGATCCCGAAAAAGTGGTCAACGAAGCGAGTCTGTCCGCTGACCTACACATGACTTTTTTCCAGTTCATGCGGCTCCTCGGCAAAATGAACAAAACGTTTCACCTGAACAGCGCAATCTTGGAAGCCAGGACGAAAGTCATAAGAAAACTAGTTGCCAAGGATATCAAGAACAGCAAAAATTTCCCACTTGTGCTGCCCACCGTCGGTGAATTAACCGCCTTTTATGAATGGATGTCGAAAACCGACAGGGGATACCTTGCCTTCAACATGAAGGAAGCATTACATGCAGTCAGGGAAAGAATCCATAAAGAAGTGGAGGAAAACAAATGGTTTCCCGATGGCTTCATCCAAAATGTCAACAACATCCATGACGATATAGCGGTTGAAGAACTGCTCATTTATCGGGATTATCTTTCGAAATTCACCCCAGGGCCCTTCTTTCGTGACAAGCTCCTGCTGACCACCGCTGACGACCGGATTTCCAAAGACGACGGCGATCTGTTCTTCAAGATGGTCTGCGGGTCGTTTGGCTTCACTTACGACCTCGTGTTCAATGAAGAGTGGCAAAAATGGGAACTCACCGTACACCATGAAGATGAAGAGGGATGTATCACAAAAAAAATATATAAACTGAATTGGCTCCCCATTAAAAATTTGTTTCCATTGTTATTATATGAATATCTTATGCAAGAAGATGCCCTCAAGAAGGATAATCGCTATATAACGGATAGAATGCAGAAGAGAATTGAGGTTTTTAAGCAAAAAATGCAGGTGTTGGAGGCAAAATACAATCCTAATCCAATCCATGACAAAGACATCGATATTGATGCCGAGCTGGAAAAGTTGCTCAACAGTTAAAGGCGAATATAACTATTACGGATAATGACCACGATTTTCCATCTTGTCATTTCCATTTTCTTGCCATTTTTCCCCTCTCGTTACTTGTAGTGCAAATATTGTTTTTCTCTAATTTTTTTCATATACTCATGGATACCTCGTTGCCAAGAGAGTCGCATCTCCTCAATGGTTTTATCAGCCATAATATCCTCTTGTAATTCGGGCGTCCCTGCCAATTTTAAGAAATAAGATGTGAAAAAATCCTTGTCTTTTAACTGAAGATAGGCATCGCGCAACCACTCCAAGTGCAAACGTTCTTCGACAATTTCAAAGTCGTTAGCAAAACTATCCAAGCTGTTGCCTCGACAACACTTGTTCTCATGCAATGGATGCTGAGCCCCCGGCATGGATGTCGGGACAAAGGAATGGTCGCCACGCATCTCAGGATGGCCATAGCAATGAAACGGATGGTTGGTTCCACGACCTACGCTCACAATCGTACCTTCAAAGAGGCATAGCGACGGATAAAGGTAAACAGATTGCCAATCAGGCAAGTTGGGCGATGGCTTCACCGGCAACTCGTAGATAGCGCGGCGATTGTAGTGTTCCATCCAAACAACGGTCAATTTACAATGAACTTTGTTTTTAAGCCAACCTTCTTTATTCACCATTGTAGCATATTCCCCTATCGTCAAGCCATAGACGATGGGGATTGGGGTTCTTCCTACAAAAGACGAGACATATTTGGGCTGCAAAACGGGACCATCTACATAAAAGCCGTTGGGATTGGGCCGGTCGAGCAGGATAAACGGTTTGCCATTCTCCGCAGCTGATTCCATCATGTCCGTCAGATTGGTGAGATATGTATAGAAACGCACGCCAACATCTTGAATGTCAAACAAGATGACATCTACATCCTTCAACGTCTCTGCAGAGGGTTTGTTTGTCCCATTTTTGAACAGCGAAATAACTGGAAGTCCCGTTCGAGAGTCCTTACCGTCGTTCACGCGAGTGCCTGCGTCGGCGTCTCCTCGGAATCCATGTTCTGGGGCAAAAATCTTGACGACATCAACGTTCTTTGACCGCAAGAAATCGACCAAATGCACATCCTCCACCATGCTCGTAGGGTTGCAGACCACTCCAACCTTTTTTCCTTTGAGAAGCGAAATGTATTTATTAGGATGATTGGCTGCAGCATCATATTTCGACTTTGGAATAAACGTCAACGGAGGCATTTGCCTGACGGGCATACCGTCATCTAGTCGTTTTGACAACGCCGCCACCGCGGCCGCTTTAAGTTCGCGGACTTTGTGTCGGAATTCATCAAAAGCGAAATTATTTCCCGGACTGGTTGTGTTTGTCATGGAAAAATCGGAATGCCTATGCGATGTGGCTCTATAGAACATTTCCAGCAGAGCGGCCAATTTCACGCACGAATCCCACTGCTTAGGATTGACAGGATTTTTATCGAAATCCCCCTCGAGGCCAATGCCGACAGCACGGCTGTTGATCATTGTGGCGAGTGCCCCTTTGGTGTCACGCGGGCGTCCCTCAAACACTTTGCCATTTTTGTCTATATAGTAATGATAAGGGACGCCTGCCTTGCCCGATTTGATCCACCATTGGTGCACCTCCCTGATGGTTCCGTATGCTTCTGCATGATGAATCGTTACGTATTCCGTGCGGTTTCGTCTTTCTAAGGATTCCTTGAATGACAAGCCATTGCATGTTGCAACAGGCAACTTTAAAATCTCCTTCAGTAACTCATATTTTTTCTCATCTACTAATGCTTGTAGATTTTCAAAAGGGAAGTTATCACCCGGGCACGACTTCTCCACACCAGGAAAATCTTCATGGCGAAGCAAGGGGGCGGCATATATAAGTTGAAGAGATGCTATCAATTCGACAGATGCACGCAATTGAGCGTCCTTTATCTTGTTTTTGTCAAAATCTCCGTCAAAGCAAACGCCTATGGAACAGTCGTTATAGTGTTTCACATGGGATCCCTCCTCATTCCTTTGACGGCCTTCATATATTTCACAAGTTTTCTGGTCGATGAAATAATGGTAACCAAAGCCGAGCCAACCTTTTTCATCACGATGACATTTGTGCCATTGTTGTATAGTGCAGTGTACTTTTGCTGTATGGTGCACGACCACATAATATGTACACGGTCGAAGAGGAATTTCCTCTTTAAATTGAAGGTGAGGATGATTGATTTTCATACGAATAGTATGTTGTTAAATTATCAGATTTGCTACAACAGGCGCGCATGTCGGAGCAATCGCGAGCGCACCCCGGGATCTTCGATGGGAGATTCCACGTACACTTTCTTGGCTATTGAATCGACGAATACGCTGAGATAAACGCGTTTGTCTTTAGCTCTGAAGGTTACGCGGAAAGATCCCTCCTGCGAACTTTTATCAGGATCAACCACGATTTTCCATCTTGTCATTTCCATTTTCTTGTCATTTAAAACATGGCAAAAGTAACAAATTTTCTTAATGGAACGATGAGTTAGCCAAATCTGTTATCAAATTTTTCGTTTAACATGAATTCAAAATACTCGGTGGCGCTAAATCTTCGCCGAGTGTGAACTCCACCTCCACACCACCAGTTCATACAATAATCCAATCTATTGAAACATATTGCCCTTTCACGGACGATTGGGATTTCTTTTTGTCTTATTTTTGCGGCATTCGTCGGGTTTTGCCAAACGAATCATATTAAAATTTATCAACCTGTTAAAATCAAAAAGACATGAGAATCACCTCCAAAGAAAGAAAAAATCGCGCCGCTGAAACCCTGTTCCTCGACGTGATGTGCCCCATCAAGAAAGCCACCGGTTACTTGCAATGCATCGAACAAAGCGAACAAGCCGCAGACCTAATCAGAAGAGAGTTCCAAGACACAAGGATTCCCTCCTCCAGGAAACAGTTGATGCTTCTGACGGAAGATGAACGGAAAACCATCATCAAGAAACATGTGGACGAATGGGGAAATGAATTCGGACAGCCAACCATCGCAAGTCTGGTGAAACTATGCGATGCATGGGACTGCAATATCCCGTCCGTATACGACAAGACACTGACACCGCTGCAAATCAAGAATATGCTGCAGATGTTCGTCATCGGGCAGGACAACTATTGCGAACAGCTCGCCTTGGCCTTCTACCTGTACAACGACAGGCTGGAGATGGACGAGTATGAGAGCCGAAACGCGATGCGGGACAGTCTCTTTGTCCTGGGACCGAGCGGGAGCGGAAAGACCTTCGCAATCCAGACCCTCTGCCGGCTTTTCAACGCTCCGATGGTGCTTGTGCACTGTAACTCCCTTGTCCAAGAGGGTATTGTGGGGGAGAGCATCAGCAATGTTTTCACGAGATTCTACGAGAGTAACGGTCAGGATGCGGAATTGATAAAGCGGGCGGTCGTGGTTTTTGACGAGTTCGACAAACTGCTTTTGGATGGCCACTACAATGTACGTATCATGAATGAGATGCTGAACATCATTGACGACCGAGGAGAGGTAACATTCGACGAAAGATTCTCCACAGTAGGCAACGTCAAGAAAATCACAGTGCCGACCAACAAGATGCTCTTTATCTTCACAGGCGTGTGCAACGGTCTGGAAAATGTCACCCGCAACAGGATGAATCTGGGCGGTTTGGGGTATGCTTCAGCAGAGGCGAAAGCCGTCGGTGCCGAGTGGATCGAACATGTGACCACGAGCGACCTCGAGGGAATCGGCTTCCTTCCTGAAATAATCGGCCGCATCCAGACGCTCACCCATACCGTCAACCTCACAGAAGAAGAGTTAGTGGCCACCTTGAACTCGGAGCTCTCCTCTCCACTGACTCCTTTCATGCGAAAACTGGCGAAACATGGAGTCAGACTTGAAGTGTCGGACAGCGGGAAAAAGGCCATCGCCGCCGTGTCGTACAAAAACCAGCTTGGCGTGCGCGGCATGAAAGGTGTTTTGTATGATGTCCTTCGCGGTGAGCTGCCGCGCCTCCTTTCCGAGGAATGCGAAAACGAACGTGTATTGAGCATTGACAAAGCATACGTCAACAAAATGTTGAACCGAGCCATTTAATTTCAATCCATTACAAGGCTAAAAATCAATCAAGATGAAAAATACTTATCTGTTTTCATTCCCGGAATTTGTCAATGAGCTTCGTGAAGACCCTGAAAAAAAGGAATTTATCGAAGAATATGAAAAAGCATACGGTCCCATGCCTTCCGATTTCAAGGAAACGGACATTTACAAACAATATGTGAGCCGATTTGAGCATCCGAAAAACTTCCAGCTCATCACACCGGATGAGCTGGAGTTCGATTTCGACTGGGAACTGCTCGAACAACTGACCGCAGCTTCTTTTTCCTCTGATTACTGGCTGGAGTTGGATGTGGATTCCTCTTCCATGTACCAACTCTATATTTCCGTCAAATCTGGCGGGAACCAGGTTGTAAAAAAGATTGGGGTCTTGTGGTCTTTTCAGATTTATCGGCTCTTTGAAATCTATATTGAAGAGCAAATAAAACTGTTTTCTTTGATGGATGAAGAGAAAGAGGCCATTCTCGCCGAGCAGAAGGCCAGAATCAAAAAATACCGTCTTAAAACCGCAGGTTTGACGGATGATGACCATTTTTTCACAGCATTGGATCAAAAGCTGGATGATATTACAAAATCATAGTTTCAAAAGAAATTGTATTTTTGCCACGTTTTTTTAATCCTATGCGAAAATTACTCTTCCTTTCAACCCCTACAAGCCTCCTCCATTTCGACGAGGACACCTTGATGTACGTGCAGGCTGACGGCAATTATGTCGTCCTGCATTTCCGTGACTCGTCAGCCAAAGTGCTGACCATGCAATTGCATGAGTTCGAAGAACTGTTGATACGCAAGGGGGCAAGCAAGTTCAGCAAGGTGGGCAGAAGCCTGATCGTGAACAACCAATATGTTTTTTCCATCAACACGACGAAACAGGAACTTGTGATTTCGGACAAGGTGATGTTCTCACACACCTTGACCGCTTCAAAGGGTGCTTTGGAAGATCTAAAACGAAACATTGAAAATAAGGAAAGATGAAAACGGACCACACGAGATATGATGACGATGACGTGTCCTATATCATCGGAGGGCACGCTGACAAGCCGTTTTACAAGAAATGGTGGGTTTATGTGTTGGCCGCACTCATAGCCGTGGCGGCTGTGGGGATTTACAAACTGGTCATACGGAATCGCGGAATCAATCCAGACAAATTGACTATCGCTACCGAATCGCTGTCCACCAATACTTCAAGCCAAACCCCAGTATTCCGCAGCGACTCCTCTCAACCCGGCAAGGTGATTCTCAGCGAGGTTGTCGTGGACGGCAAAAACCTGAAAGTTTGGCAATTCAACGGCGGTTATGCGGAGTTGCGGGTTGGTGCCATAAGCACGGGGGAACAAGATGTGATTTTTGCCACACAGGCAGCCGACATCCGCTCCGACAACCGAGGAATCGTAGGTGCATTCGTGGATCGCGGGGAGCTCATCTCCAAAGGACAGGCCAAGAAGGGGTACTGCGCCATCATTGACGGAAAAATCGTAGTTGGAGCGGCCGAGCATTCCCCGTATCTGGAGGAAGCGGTCGAGAAAGGCGGCTACTTCTTCCGGCAATATCCATTGGTGTATGATGGATTGGTCATCGACAACAAGCCCGCGGGTGCCGCACTACGACGGGCTCTGTGCGAGCGCGACGGGGAAATCATCGTGGTGGAATGTGACCACATCACCTTCCACGACTTCGCCCAAACGCTGGCAGACTTCAATGTTCAGAACGCTGTCTATCTTGTGGGCGCCGATTCCTACGGTTTCTATAGGATTGACGATGAGCACGTTGTAGAGCATGGCGACGCCCGATGGAACCAGGAGCCCAATGTAACGTACATCGTTTGGAAACGGTAGCGACACGGCACGACATATCTGAATAGCTGATTAAAGAACAGGGCCACCCATTACAGGCAGCCCCGCTCTTCCTTTTTACTCGTTAACAATTTCATAAAACTTCTGTCTTGCACTGAGCAGGATGTTCAAAATGCGCGGTACAAAATCGTCAAGCTCCGGTGTGTCATCCATCAGCGTCTCCGCTGAAACCCAGACATCATCATTGGGGATAAATACCTTCGCCACTTTGAGCCGTTTGTTCACTTCGTTGGCCGCCTCAAGCAAGGATATGCGGTTGTCCTCCGTCACGTCGTAAATGCTGGGCAGGGCAAGACGGAAAAATTTATCGTCGTCGTCGTCCACGAAAAAGAGGAACGTGCACATCTGATACTTGAAGATGATGACCTCATCTTCAAGTTGAGGGCAAAGTCCTTGTTCTTTAAGGTAATCTAATACCATTTCTGAAGTTTTCATAACGCTTTGATTTTAAGGTGAATAATTATTGGGTTATCGTTGTTTAAATCCAATTGTGGACATCATGTTCTGCCGCTCCAGTCCTGCCATCTTCTCCTGTAGCGCGTCATACATCGCCATGGCCTCGCTACTGACCGACGGGCGGGTATCGCGTACCGACTGCTCAAGCATCTCCTGCGTTATCAGACTGTGCGTGAAAGCTGCTGTCATGGCAGCGTCATTCACAATATAGGCGATATCGCTGGCGATGTACCCTTCCGTCATGTCGGCCAATGCTTCAAAGTTGATTGCACTCTCCTCGAAGGGCCGCCCTTTCAGATGGATGGCGAACATTTCAACCCGCGCCTCCTTGTCGGGCAGCGGCACGAAGACGTGCTTGTCGATGCGGCCCGTGCGCAGCACAGCCGGGTCAATCCTGTCTGGCCGGTTCGTGGTGGCGATAACGAAGATGCCTCGCTGCGAACAGTTGTTGAGCTGCGAGAGGAACTCGTTGACCTCGCCCGACGCATGGCTGTCGTTAACAGCGGAGCGATTGGGCACGAAGGCGTCGAACTCGTCGAAACAGAGCACAGTGGGCGCGTTCTTCTCGGCCTGCTTGAACAACTGCCCGATTTTCTCCTGGGTGCCGTGGATGTATATACTCGCCAGATCCGAGGCCTTGATAAGCATGAAATTGAAGGCTGTCTGCTCCGCAAATTTCTCCGCGAAAAAGGTCTTACCACAGCCCGGAGGTCCGTAAAGCAACATGCCGTTGGGCGGCGTCAGCTTGTACTGCTCAGCCAATTCCTTGTTCTGGATGACGAAAATCACCTTCTGCTGCAGAAGGTTTTTGAGCGCATGCATGCCGGCAATGTCCTCAAAACCGTGCCCCGAACCCTTTTTCGTTTTGAACAGAGGTTCCTGCTCCACCTGACGAGATGAATTGTAATCTGTGGAGCCAGAGGACCGCTTCTCGTCGCTATTGCGCTTCTTTTTCGAGATGTCGGGTTCTTGAAGGTCGGAGAGCGCCTCCTCTGCCGACCGATAACCGTCCTGTTGAGTTAGCGCAAGACCTTTCTCCAGCATATATTTTGCACGGTCGCTCACCGATAAATCAGTGAGATCCAGCGGGTTGCTCTTTCTATAACGCTTCATCTGGTTCATCACCTGCGCGAAGTTGCCGGTATTTTTAACGTCCAAATCCCAACAGATTTTTCCCGCAAGCATGGTGTAGTAGACCATAAAGGCGGAGAATAGGTCGGTGTATTCATTGAAGATTCCGGCCGTGGTGGCATTGGCGCAAAAGTGCACGTCAAGGCCGGAAGTAATAAACGGGATGCTCCCGGAACAAGCAGGAGAAGCATGCCCCATGTCGATAAGTTCGGGTGCGCCACCCATGCTCGTGGATAGCATGATGTTGGCAGGGGTGATGTCGTTGTGGCAGATGCCGGCCTCGTGAAGGCACATCAATCCCTTGAGGATGCCGGTGAGAATTTCCGTTGCCACCGTCTCCTCCATCGCACCCTCCCGCGAAAGCTTGTCGGCCAACACCTCGCCGGTGAAATAGTTCGTGACCACGTACTGACACTCCCCAACAGGTGAATCGATTACGCCATGGGCAATGTAAGAGACCAGATTGGTATGGTTGACATTCCGCAAATAGACAATTTCCGCCACCTCGCGATTCTCTTTAAGAAGTTTCGCCGGCGTGCGTTTCAACACATACAATTTCAAAAAATACGTGTTGTTGTCCTCGCTCACAACCTTGTAGGTCTCGGTATATTCGTTTTCCTTAATCAGGTGTTGCACTTTGTATACCCCTATTTGTGCTCCTTCTTGTAAAATTCCCATAATGGTTTTATAGATTTAATGGCAAAAATGTCACCGCAAAGGTATAAAAAATTTAAATCAAAAAGATGCTGCAAATGTATATTAACGACAATCTACTCCAGCGAGTACGGCTTCTCCGTAAACCACTTCTTATTCGGCTTGCTGCCCATCGTGAAGACCAGCTCGCCGCCAGCCATGATTTGCTCGTAGGTGATGTAGGAGCAGTGGAGCGGTTTGCCGTTGAGGGTAACGGATTGGATGTAGCAGTTTTGGTCACTGACGTTGGGGGCGTTGATAGTCAGGGTGTTGCCGTTTTGCAGGTGGAGGACGTTTTCGGGCAGGTAGGGCGCGCCGAAGACGTACTGACCGCTGGCGGGACAGACGGGATAGAAGCCCATCGCACTGAAGATGTACCATGCCGACATCTGTCCGCAGTCGTCGTTGCCGCACAGCCCGTCGATGTTGTTCTTGTACATTTTGTTCATCACCTCACGCACGCGCTGCTGTGTCTTCCACGGCTGGGTGGTCCACATGTAGAGGTACGGGATGTGGTGGCTGGGCTCGTTGCCATGTACGTAGCCGCCCACCATACCCTCGCGGGTAACATCCTCGGTTTCAGCGAAAAACTCGTCCGGAACGTACATCTCAAACAGTTGGTCAAGACGTTGCACGAAGATCTTGTCGCCGCCCATGATTTTGATGAGTCCGTTGACATCGTGCGGCACATAGAACGAATAGTTCCAGCTGTTGCCCTCGATGAAGCCCTCGTTGGAGGTGGAGAGCAGGTCGGCGGGCGTCTTCCACGAGCCGTCCTCGTAACGCGCCTGCGCGAAGCCCGTCTCCGGATTGAAGACGTTCTTGAAATTCAGCGCGCGCTGACGATAGGTATCTCTCATTTCCTGATATCCAGTTGCAATCTTTCCTTGATCAAGTAAATGATAAATCACCCAATCTTCGTATGCATTCTCCAAGGTAATAGAAGTACCTACTGAAGATTTATTATAAGGCACATAGCCCATTTGTTTGTATAAGTCTGTGTAGTCGTAATAGTCTAAGTTGGCACTATTAAAAATATAGGGCATAGCATAAAAAAGAAGTTTATTCAAAATTCCCTTCTCTCTAAAAGGGTTCGGTTGATAGCAAAGAAAGTTATCTGCCACCACCGATACACCGTGATAACCGATCATACACCAGTTTTCGTTGCCAGCATGGCTCCAAATGGGCAAAACATGATGTACACTCTGCTGGGCGTGATCAATCATGGAAGAAACCATGTCGTAGGCTGTCTTTGGTGCGAAGATGTTCAGCAGCGGATGTTCGGCACGGTAGGTGTCCCACAAGGAGAAAATTGTGTAATTGGTGCAACCTTCCGGATTTTGATGAATGTTGTGGTCCACTCCACGATATTTTCCGTCAACATCTTGATAGATAGAGGGATTAATCATCGTATGGTAAAGCGAAGTGTAGAACATATCGAGCTGGTCGGGCGTGCCTGTTGCTTGGTAGATGCCTAATTTGTCGTTCCAGGTTTTTTGCGTGTTTTGAAGAATCTCATCGAAAGAAAGGAGATGGAAAGCGTCTGTTGTGATGCCATTGGCATTCTGTCGTTGGTAAGACCTCCAGGTTTCAGCCTTCAAATTCTTCGTCGCCCCATCTGTGCCCACCGCGGAAAGTGCCACCTGTACCTCCAACACAGGAACATTATCATCTTCGAACTCTATCCAAGTCACTACCTTGCGGCCCGCCATTTCGGGGAAATCGTGGTTGAGGTCGAAGCGGCGCCAGAAACCGTTGTAGTCCTGTTTCCCGAAATCCTGATAACCGTAGTGCGCTACGGGTTTGCTGAAGTGGATGGAGAAATAAACGTAATTCTCCCGTGCCCAACCGTTGGTAATGCGATAGCCTGTCAGCGTATAGGGATCTTCCATACGCAGGGAGGCCCAGAGCACCTTGCCGTCGTAGTTGTAGATGGCGTGGTTAAGATCCACGATAAGTTTCTGGGTTTCGCCCTTTGGGTACGTGTATTTATGGATGCCGCAATGCGGGGTGGCGGTGAGCTGCACGAGGATGTCGTCGTCGCTGAGGCGCACCTCGTAGTAGCCTGGCGAGCACTTCTCGGTCTCGTGGCTGAAGCGCGAGCGGTAACCGCCGTCGGGATTGTCGGCGGTGCCGGGGTTGAGCTGCACCTCGCCGGTGAAGGGCATCAGCAGGATGTCGCCCATATCGGAATGGCCCGTGCCGCTGAAGTGGGTGTGGCTGAACCCCACGATGGTCTTGTCGCGGTACTGGTAGCCGGCGCAGTAGTCATAGACTCCCGGCTGGTACTTTCCGTTGATGTTGTGGGGGATGGTGTCCGTGTCGGGACTCACCTGCACGCCGCCAAAGGGGTAGCACGCCCCAGGGAACGTGTGCCCCATACCGTTCGTCCCAATAATGGGGTTAACGTACTGGGTGTAATCGTTTTGCGCAAAGACAGTTAGCGTCATCAGCAGGATTATGGGTAAGAGGAGTTTTTTCATTTTTCGAGGATTTTGGAGCGGCAAAAGTAGGAAAAAATTAAAAATGAAGAATGTAGAATGAAGAATAATGGGATGATAGGGAAAAGGCAATAGATGCCCGCAGGCCGTTAGGTCTTCGGGCAAACTTATTAATAAATGTTTATTTTTGCCGTCTGAAAAGATAATCATTAATGATGAGAAACACTGTAAGGTTATCGCCCCTTATCTTTCAAAGGAAGCGAAAAAATTATTCGACCTCGCTCTTAAGATTGCCATCCAAACACACCGAGATGAGAAGGATAAGTCAGGACGTGAATATGTGATGCATCCGATGCGTGTGGCAGAGCGGTGCAAAGATCCAAGGGCGAAAGTCGTTGCACTATTGAATTAGAAATTTATATAATTTTGCAGCGTTGTTTGCCTGTCTTGATATTTAAAGGACTTTGCACCAAGACCGGTTGCAACGTGAAGCAGTAAACAATTGAAGTCCCCTTGTGAGAATATGGACAAAAAGAAACTGAAAGACCTGGCAGACTTGGTAGGCAAGATGAAAAATGAATATGTGAAAAAAGCCGAACAAGGAGATAAGCATGCCCTAAATCGTGCTGGTGAGATGACGATGCTCCAGCTTTGGGCTGAAAAGGTGAGGAATTGCGACCATGTTTATGAGTGGGAAGATGGTAGGCGCGTCTGCTCGAAATGTGGTTTTGAGGATCCTGACTCCCTGTCTATAGAAGAAAAGTGGGCAGAGGCTTGGCTGTAATGAAAATTTGATTCGAGGTGAGATGAAACTAACAATGTTTGTAATGCCCGGCAAGGGTAATGGGCATTATTGTCATTGTATTGTAGCAACGACTCAATAAATAACCAAGAGTATGCCTTTCAATATTATAAATGAAGTGGAAATAGAAAAACACGGTATGTGTCAACAAGAACCGAGTCAAAAGACCGGTCCCGAACCTATTGAGGCCGAGCGGAAATTCCTCGTGGAAATCGTGGGTGAGCTACCGAAATGTCGCGAGTTAGAGATCACCCAAACTTACCTGAAAGAAAAGGACGGCTTGGAGCCGCGCGTCCGCATGCGGGAAGAGAACGGCCAGACCGTCTATTTCCTGACCACCAAACGGTTCGTGTCGGTCAACGAGCGTGTGGAAATTGAGCGGGAAATCACACAGGCAGAGTACGAAGCCCTGCTCGCCGAAGCCAACCCCGCCAAGCGCCCCATCCACAAACGCCGCCAATGCTTCGAATGGGACGGCCGCTATCTGGAATTGGACACCTTTTTGGCCCCTTTACGACCCCGTCATCTACTTGAAATTGAGAACGTAACAATGGATGACGAAATCAACTTTCCGCCTTTCCTCAAAGTCCTCAAAGAGGTGACCGACGATCCGGAATGGTACAATATGAATATTGCGAAAATGAATTCATAATTGAGCCTGTTTTTGTATGTTTGCCGCGAAAAAAACAGCGATATGCAAGCTTTATATACCATAAAAAGTCTCTATTCCAAAGAAGAGTTCATGCGTTTCAACAGGACGCTCCGCTTCAAGAACAAGAAAATTGTCGTTTTTCTGTCTGTGCTCAATGTTTTGTTGCTTGTGACAACCGTTTTTTGTTTGGTAAACGGTGACTACTTTTGGGCTACCGTGTGCGGTTTTTATTTGTTTTTCCTCGACTGGTACCTGCTTCGAGGGATCGACAAAAGAACAGCTAAAATCTTCATGCAGAACAAGTTAATTGCCAATCAAGAATGCGAATTCCGCTTTTATGATGACCATTTCGAGTCGATTACGAAAAACGCTTCTACGCAGATTGATTATGATAAAATCCACCGAATCATAGAAACGAAAAAGAATATCTATATCATGTATTCTGATAATCAGGGTATTATGATGCCAAAACCAGTACCTGACGGATTCATCGATTTCCTGCATCAAGTCGCACCGCACGCAAGAGATTAAAATCAATAACCGAAATAGTTCATCTGCTGCAGGGCGGGAAGCACGCAATTCTAATAACCCCATACTAAGGCCGATAGGCTGCAGTGTGGGGTGGACTGCGCGGCAGAAGACTGCGTGCCAGAGGCACGCCACTACTCGACTTACTAATAGTAGCGTGTTTTCAACACGCCATTGATGTGCTGCCTTCGCCGTCACCCCCACACTGCGCTCCACTTCGTTACGCTGATGTGGGGTTATTAGGATAGCGTGCCTTGGCACGCAAAGTCAAGCACTTGATGGAACATTACCGAGATGCTTATTCGCCTTTTTTTCTTGCCGACAGTGCTGACCAACACGAGTTTTTGTCCGACTGCCTCGCCATGAATCTCGTTGCCCAAAGCAACACCTACGTCACCTACGAGGTGGACTGGATTTTCTTTGGCGAAGGGAACGAGGCGGCGAAGGAATGGGTGACCTTTGTCCTTGCCGACGGCCACCGCCTTAAAGAAATCATCAGCAATAAGAACATGTTGTGGTTCTATAAAACACCCCGAACTGAGGGACGAGGACATTACATCACCCCGCTGATTCCTCTCAACATATACTCTTCCACCGGCAGCAGCTTGCCGTCGGCCTCCACTACGGATTTCAGGTCTTCGAAAAGTTCCTGACGTTCTTCGTCAGTGGTGAAATAGTGTTTCTTATGCTCTTCGATGCACTGCAGCACCTCCATGTCGTTCATCTTGTCGAACTTGAGCCGGATTGCCGAATAGACTTTCGGGGAGGTTCTCTCTAACATTGCACGGACCTCATCGAGGTTCACCCGACCGTCGCTGTTGGCCACGTAAAGCATTAAAATCACTTTGAACTCTTCTTTTGATAAATTGTTATCCATTTTTCTTCGATTATATTTGATATGTTTATTGTTCTGTCTATTCGCTATTTCCACCTGTTTTTCCACCACATTCCCCAAGTTCTTCACCATCAGCAGATCATACTTGAATCATCTGCAATTATCGGTGCAAAAGTAACAATTTTTTACGTTGTCCCGACCAACGACGCACATGCTTATTGGCGATTTCAAAATTAGCATTTTTCGGGGTTCGTATATTCGGAATTTGTGTACCTTTGCAGCCGTTTTTTTGATTATAATACCCTACGAATATGTATAGAACACATACCTGTGGCGAGCTGACGCTTGAGAATATTCAGCAGACCGTGACGTTGAGCGGTTGGATTCAGAAGATCCGCCATCTGGGCGGCATGATTTTCATTGACTTGCGCGACCGCTATGGCATCACGCAGCTGGCCTTCAACCACGAAGAGCGCCCCGAACTTTGCGAGCGCGCCGAACAGATGGGCCGCGAATGGGTGATCCAGGTAACCGGCAAGGTGATAGAACGTTACAGCAAGAACAAGAACATCCCCACGGGCGATATCGAGATTGAGGTGCACGAACTGAACGTGCTCAACGCCGCCGAGGTGCCCCCGTTCACCATCGAGGACGAGTCCGACGGCGGCGACGAACTGCGTATGCGCTACCGCTACCTCGACATCCGTCGCAACCCCGTGAAAAACAACCTCATCTTCCGCCACAAACTGGGACTGGAAATCCGCAAATACCTGAGCGGACAAGGCTTCCTTGAAATCGAAACCCCGTTCCTCGTGAACAGCACTCCCGAGGGCGCCCGCGACTTCCTCGTGCCCTCCCGCATGAACCCCGGCGAGTTCTACGCCCTGCCGCAATCCCCGCAAACGCTGAAACAGCTGCTGATGATGGCCGGCATGGACCGCTACTTCCAGATCGTGCGCTGCTTCCGTGACGAAGACCTCCGCGCCGACCGCCAGCCCGAGTTCACGCAAGTGGACTGCGAGATGTCGTTCATCGAGCAGGAGGACATCCTGAACCTGTTCGAAGGCCTCGTGCAGCATATCTTCCGTACTTTCAAGGGAATGGAAATCGGCAAACTGGAGCGCATGACCTGGAACGATGCAATGAAATACTACGGTTCCGATAAGCCCGATGCTCGTTTCGGAATGCGTTTTGTGGAGCTCAATGACGTGTTGCAACACAAGGATTTCAAGGTGTTCAACGAGGCCGAACTCATCATCGGAATCAAGGCCGAAGGTTGCGGCAACTATTCCCGCAAGCAGCTTGACAACCTCACCGAGTTTGTGAAGAGTCCCCGCGTAGGCGCTGCCGGTCTGGTCTATATCCTTTGTAATCAAGATGGTACGTATAAATCCTCCGTCGATAAATTCTACACACAGGACGATTTGACGGTCGTGGCGGAACGTTGCGACGCGCACGCCGGCGACCTCATCCTCATCCTCTCCGGCAAGGCCATGAAGACGCGCAAGCAGATGTGCGAGCTGCGTTTGGAAATGGGTACCCGTCTCGGTCTGCGCAAGGCCGGCGAATACAAGGCGATGTGGGTGGTTGATTTCCCGCTGTTGGAGTGGGACGAAGAAACGCAACGCTACTACGCCATGCACCACCCGTTCACCGCGCCCAAGCCTGAGCATGAGGATTGGCTCGAAAGCCGTCCCGGCGAGGTGCTGGCCAACGCTTACGACCTGGTTATCAACGGTTCCGAAATCGGCGGCGGCTCCATCCGTATCCACCGTCCGGAGCTGCAGAAGCGCATGTTCAAGGCCCTGAACTTCACGGAGGAGCAGGCGCAGAGCCAGTTCGGATTCCTGATTAACGCCTTCAAGTTCGGTGCCCCGCCCCACGGTGGCATCGCCTTTGGCTTCGACCGTCTGTGCGCCGTGCTGAGCGACTGCGACAGCATCCGTGACTTCATCGCGTTCCCGAAGAACAACGCCGGCCGCGACACCATGCTGCCCGCCCCCACCCCGATCGACCCCAAACAGTTGGACGAACTGAACATTAAGTTGAAATAAATGTTGCGGAAAACCCTTGCCATTTTTGGCGAATATCTCATTTTCTTACGCCAGGTCTTCAGTAAACCGGCCAAATGGAGTGTGTTTCTGAAGAAATGGGTTTTTGAGATGGACACCATGGGCATCGGTTCCATGTTAATTGTCAGCATCGTGTCGCTTGCCATGGGCAGTGTGATCACGATGCAGACGGCCCTCCAGATCGAAAGCGGCTGGATCCCATCGTGGACGGTCGGTTTTGTCGCCCGCACCTCCATTGTGATGGAATTGTGTCCGACCATCATCAGCTTGCTGTTGGTGGGTAACCTCGGCTCCAGCATAACGGCAGAAATCGGCAGTATGCGCGTTACAGAACAGATTGATGCACTGGAAGTTATGGGCATCAATCCGGCATCGTACTTGGTGTTGCCAAAGGTACTCGCTTCAGTCATCGTCATCCCGGTACTCTGTGTCTTCAGTATCGCTTTCGCCTTGTTTGGCGGTTTCCTCACCGTGTGGATTACCAACTGCATCTCCACCTACAACTTTATCGACGGCCTAACCTACTGTTTCCGGGTTTATGACGTGGTGTACGCCTTGACAAAGACTTGCATTTTCGCCTTCATCATGTCCACGGTGGCCTCCTTCTACGGCTACCGCATCGAAGGCGGCGCATTGGAACTCGGCAAGGCCAGCACGCAAGGAATTGTGGTGTCGAGTTTCATTATTCTGATACTTAATGTGGTGATTACGGACATCATGCTTTAGTTAGTAGTTAGTAGTTAGCAGTTAGTAGTTGTAAGGCAAAAGGCAAAAGGCAAAAGAATTGAATGTTACGAACAGAAGTATAATTTAAAAAATATTCCTTGAGCAGTCCCGAAGGGACAAGTGCTCGAAGAGCTCAATAACCCCACATAAGCGATGAAGGAGCGCAGTGTGGGGTAGTCAAACTAAAGTAACCTATGATCGAAGTTAATAGCGTTTCCAAATATTTCGGCGAGAAGCAGATCTTGTTCGACATCAACACGCAGTTCGAGGAGGGCAAAGTCAACCTCATCATCGGGCGTTCCGGGTCGGGCAAGACAGTGCTGATGAAGTGTCTGGTGGGATTGTTCACGCCGGAAGAGGGACAGGTGCTCTACAGTGGCCGCGAGTTCCACAACCTGCCGGAAAAGGACAAGCTGTTACTTCGTAAGGAGATGGGCATGGTGTTCCAAGGTTCCGCCCTGTTTGATTCCATGACCATCGAGGAAAACGTCACCTTCCCGTTAAACATGTTCACGGAGATGAGCGAGAGCGAAATGCGTGATCGCGCCAACTTCTGTCTTGAATGTGTTGATTTAGAGAATGTTAACAATCTTTATCCAGCGGAATTGAGCGGCGGCATGAAGAAACGTGCCGCCATCGCCCGCGCCCTTGCCTGCAATCCCAAATACCTCTTCTTCGACGAACCCAACTCCGGCCTCGACCCCAAAACCTCGCTGCTCATCGATGAACTCATCACCAAAATCACCCACGACTTCAACACCACAACGGTCGTTAACACCCATGACCTGAACTCCATCATCACCATCGGCGAGACCATTTCGTTCATCTACCAAGGACACCTCGCTTGGCGCGGCAGCAGCGACAATATCCTCACCTCCGATGACCAAACCCTCAACAATTTCATCTATGCACAGCCGCTAACGCAACGGTTGCGAAAAACCCTCTGATTTTGACATATACCTCTACCAAGCTCATGTCCCGAACGGGACTGCTCAAAGAATATTTCCATTAACCATTAACCCTTAACCACTAACCATTAAATGAACTGGATCGACATCATCGTATTAATCCCCCTCTGCTGGTACGCCTTCAAAGGTTTCAAAAACGGCTTCCTGATGGAAATCGTCTCCTTGGCCGCCCTATTTTTGGGACTATTCATCTCCTATAAATTTTCCGACCTGATTGCGCTTTGGATTACCGGCACCACGCTGGCCAAACCGATTTCGTTCTCCTTATGCTTCGTACTTACCATCGTGTCAGTCAACCTGTTAGGCCGAGTTTTGAAGCGCGCGCTCAAACCGGTGCTGTCCGAATTCCTCGACAAGTCTCTCGGCGTGCTGTTCGGAGTACTGAAAGTGGTCTTGGTGGCCGGCGTGTTGTTCTACTTCATCGACACCGTCGACAAAAAGGAGGTACTCATCAACCACGAGGTGAAAGAGGATTCCGTCGCATACAAACACCTCTCGCCCGTGATGTCACACGTATTAGAGTGGAAAGAGACGAGAGAGAAGAAAGAGGGGTGTGAGAAAGAAACAGGCAACAGGCAACAGGCAACAGGCAATAGGCAATAGTTATCTGAACTTCCGGTGGTTCAGGAACCGATTCTCCTTCTCAATTTCCACCATCCGAAGTCTCGTCTCTTCCGTGAAGAAGGATTCCGCCAGTTTCTCCTCTAAGTAGCTGACAGCCATGTCGTTGGGGTGACATAGGTCTTTGGCATAGAAACGGTAGTCACGCAGGTCATCCATCAAGTATTCGTAGGCCGGAAAATAGTAAGAGAACTCATTATCCACCAGCTTCTCCACAGCCAAAAGCAGTACCGACTTGCTCAAAGCGTTCTCATGCGCACCGTCACCCAGATGTCGCACCGGACTCACCGTGAAAATCACCTTCATGTCGGGACAGGCTTCCTTAAGCAACGCAAGCGTGCTATTCCACTGTGTGACAATCTTTTTCACGTCCAAACGCATCCGCTCAAACTGATGGTTCGGGATTTTATGGCAGTTGGAGACGATAAGGTCGCGAGGGATGAACTTATAGCAAAAGGCCGTACCGAATGTGACGAACAGGTAGCGTGTGCGGAGCAGGAAGTCCGCACACTGGTCCAAATTCTCATCAATATTAGCCTCGAACTCCTCGAAATTCTCCTTGGAGAAACGACCATGATGCGCGAAACTCACCCAAAGGTCACGGTGTTTGTAGAAATACCGGTTCTTGTCGAACAAGTCGGGTTGGAGCATGAAACGCAACGCCCGGTCAATGGAAACGGGGTTGAAGAGCACACCAAAGGGGTTCGACAGCACATCGAATCGGTGCACGTCGAAATAGTGGCCCATATTGTCGGAAAAACAGGAACCGACAAGCATCACCGGATCGGATTCGCCGATGTGGAATGGATATTGCGGGGCGGGAATTGTCGTTCTGAACTGCATATTCTGTTATTTGGGTATCAGTAACTTAGCGAATTTAAGAACTAACGTTTTGGTGCCGACAGTGTCGAAGGCAACCACGGCGCGGGCGTCGGGACCGACACCATCGACAGACTGTACGCGGCCAAAGCCGAACTTGCTATGATAGACACGCACGCCTGGCTGGATGGACTCCGGAGCTGCCAACTCCCCAATCTGGTCGAGCTGCACCTCCGTTTTGGTCTTCACCACCGGTCGTGGCGCGGAAGGCGTTGTCGGGGCAGACTTTTTCACTTCTCGTCTGTAACCTCCTGACGACGAATACGTTCCCGAACTGAATCGGAACGAATCCGAGGAAGACTCCGATGAGGAACGACCGAACAGGCCACTACCTGCGGACGCTTTCATCGTAACTTTCAGGAAACGGGTTGGAATCTCGTCGAGGAAGCGGCTGTCCTCGCACGGGCGCCGCTGTCCGTACTGGAACCGCGACATCGCCATGGTGAGAAACACCTGCTTGCGGGCACGGGTGAGCGCGACATAGAACAAGCGACGCTCCTCCTCCATCTCGTGCCGCGAGTCGAGACTTAACGACGACGGGAAAAGGTTCTCCTCCATACCCGACACGAACACATAATCGAATTCCAAGCCTTTGGCCGAGTGAATGGTCATCAGACGCACCACATTGTCATCGGCGTCATCACCCTTCTTGTTGAGATCCCGCTCATCCAGCAAGGAAACAGATTCCATGTACTGGTCAAGCGACGGAAAATAAGTTTCGAGCATCTCGCCGGTCTCCTCGTTGAGGATGTTTTCGGGTTCGCGCTCGGTGAAGCTCTTCATGGCGTTGAGCAACTCATTCACGTGATCCACACGCTCTTTCTCCTCAATATTCTCGCTCAACGCCTGCGCCACGCCGGATTTGGTCACAATCTGACTGCCAAGCTCGTAGGCATCCAGCTTAGTCAATTGCGAGGAAAAACCGTTGATAAGGTCGGCAAAATCGTGCATCCGGGTCATGGTAGGACCGTTTAAGCCCGTATTGTAATTCTCGGGGTTCGCTACCACGTCCCACATCGGCACGCGAGCCTGCTGCGCGGCCGTAGCCACGCGAGCCACGGTCGTATCACCGATGCCGCGCATGGGGAAGTTGATAACCCGCCGCAGCGACTCTTCGTCGTAATGGTTAATAACGAGCCGGAAATAGGCCAGCACCGTCTTGATTTCCTTGCGGTTATAGAAGGAAATACTGCCGAATATCTTGTACGGTATATGACGTTTCACCATCGCCTCTTCCAACGCCCGCGACTGCGTGTTGGTACGGTACAGGATGGCGAATTGCCGGTTCTCAATATGGTCGCGCATCTGCAGCTCGAAAATCTTGTCGGCAATCTCCTGTGCCTCATCAAGGTCGCTACTGGCTCGTATAATTTCGATTTTCGCGCCCTCGTCGTTGTCCGTCCACACATCCTTGGGCATACGATCCTTATTGTGTTTAATCACCTCGTTAGCCGCATTGACGATATTCTGCGTGGAACGGTAGTTCTGTTCCAACTTGAAGATGCGCGTACCCGGATAGTCGCGCTTGAAGTTGAGAATGTTCTGGATGTCGGCGCCTCGGAAACCGTAGATACTTTGCGCATCGTCGCCCACCACGCAAATATTGTGGTTCAAAGCAGCCAAACGCTTGATAATCAAATATTGTGCGTAGTTAGTATCCTGATACTCGTCAATGAGGATGTATTGGAAACGGTTCTGATATTTGAACAGCGCTTCTGGCGAGTCGCGCAAGAGGACGTTCATGAAATAGAGCAGATCGTCGAAATCCATCGCGTTGGCCTTGTGCAATCGGTCATTGTACTTGGCAAAGATCTGCGAAATCATCGGTTTGTTGGACATGCGGTCGGCGGCGATAATCTCCGGATTATCAGCATATTCCTGAGCCGAAAGCAGACTTGCCTTGGCCATGGAGATACGATTCAACACAAAACCGGGCGTGTACTGTTTCGGGTCAAGACCCATCTCCTTGATAATGCTCTTGATGAGCGATTTGGAGTCATCCGTATCGTAAATAGTGACATTGGTGGTGAACCCTATCTTTTCGGCCTCCACACGGAGGATACGGTAGAAAACGGAGTGGAAAGTTCCCATGGTAACCGCTTTGGCGAGGTCTCCTCCAACGAGGTTGATGATACGCTCGCGCATCTCTGCTGCGGCTTTATTGGTGAATGTCAACGCCAAAATCCGGTACGGACTGATGTTATTAACAGCCAGCATGTACGCGATACGGTACGTCAACACACGGGTCTTTCCAGAGCCAGCACCCGCCAAAACCATCACAGGGCCCTCGGTTTGTGTTACCGCCACCTGCTGTTGTTCATTCAATTCAGATAAAATCCGCTCTTCTGGTGTCATTTTGTTTCTAAAGTTGAACTGTTTAAAATTAAGAATTAATTGTTAAAATGTACTAATAAAAAAATTATCAACACAAAGAATGTAGTTGAAAATTTTACTATCTTTGCCATGTCAGAAACAAAGACAAAAGGGCTGTCGGTAAGTCCCACCTATTTTACACATTATCATTAAATCCCACCTATCAGTTTATTTGGCAATTACTCAATAAAAAATCCGGCAGCCCTTTATAAAGAAGAATGGAGAATATCTCAATCTCCCTTTTCAAATTGTCTTCGACAACTTCTTATTTTCTTATTCAGAATCTAATTGACTCAGCACAAGTTCCACTTGCCTGTAGAGGTCCTCGAAGTCGCCGTCGTTATGGAAAACATAGTCGGCCATCTGCATGCATCGACCGATGTTCTGGTGGTTCGGGTCCGTGGACGACATCTCCCGTGCTTCGTTCTCAAGGAAGGTCTCGTAGGAGATGTGGTCGGTTTCGGAACCGCGCAGCACCACCCGCTCATATCGGATTTTCGGATCGGCATCCACAGCAAAGAGGAGGAAGTGCTCCTGTTGGCGCAATGATTCCACCTCGCCGGGGGTACGTATGCTCTCGATGATGGCGTCCGTCCCGTTCTCGACGGCCTGCAAGTAAAGCTGGTCGGTGATGTAGGAAGGCGAGTGTGTGGCGCGCAAATCATTGGCCACCACCACGAACGTGTCGCGGTTGAGTTCCATACCGCGTCGCTGAGCCTCCTCAATGAGATAGCCGCGCACGGAATAGTGCCTGTAGCCGTAGTGCTCGCGCAAATAATCGACCACGGTGCCTTTGCCCGCACCCAATGTTCCAGTGATTCCGATAATGTTCATCAGACTTTGACATTAATACAAAACTGGTCTTAACCTTTAGAACGCTGCGGCAATTTTCGCGGCAATCTCGGCAAACTCCTCTTGGGTGAGCTGCACACGAGGAGCCTTGAAATCCAAATCCCCTACCCCATTGATGGGAACAAGATGAATGTGATTGTGGGGCACGTCGATACCGATGACAGCAACGCCGATGCGCTGACAAGGCAGCACCTGTTTCATCGCCTTGGCCACCTTCTTGGCAAACACCATCATGTCGCCCAGCATCTGGTCGTCCAGATCGAAGATATAGTCGTTCTGAAGTTTCGTGATGACGAGCGTATGGCCTTTGGCCAGCGGGGAAATGTCGAGGAACGCAAAAAAGCGATCGTCTTCGGCGATTTTATAGCAGGGGATTTCCCCTTTCACAATCTTGGTGAAAATAGTCTCTTCCATAGTTTCTCAAATTAACGTGAAATCTCAAGGATCTGGAAATCCATCTTACCTGCAGGTGCCTCCACGGTAACGGTGTCGCCTTTGGAATTGCCAATAAGGGCTTTGGCGATGGGGCTGGAAACGGAAATCTTGCCCGCTTTGAGATCAGCCTCAGACTCGGGAACGATGGTGTAGGTCATCTCCATTCCGTTTTTCAGGTTCTTGATTTTTACGATGGAGTAAATAAGCACCTTCGAGACATCGATTTTTGACTCATCCAGCACACGTGCCTTGGCGATGAGATTCTTGAGGTTGGCAATCTTTAATTCGAGCATGCCTTGGGCCTCTTTGGCAGCATCGTATTCGGCATTCTCGGAAAGGTCGCCTTTATCCCTCGCTTCAGCAATGGCCTGCGATATTTTGGGGCGTTCGACAGCCTCCAATTGATTCAATTCACGCTTCAGGGCATCCAATCCCTCCTGCGTGTAATACTTAACATCTTCCATAATTAGGTTCTAATTTTACACAAAATAGAAGAGACCATGACAGTCTCTTCTATTTTTCATATAAATAAGTTATAAATATCTTACAGAGCTATCTTTATGCCGATGTAGTGGTTTCCTCTCCAATGATTGGTGAAACGGTAGGCATAATCAAGATACATACGAGGTCCGATGGCTTTATTCTTGCGCTCCTTGGTGAAGGGGATAAGAATAGAGGCACCCACTGCAGGACCTGAGAAGAATGAATCGCTGTTGAGCAGAATAGCCTGAGCCTGTGACATTTCAGAATTCGAGCGTTTACCGATCTCAAGACCGTAACCAGCGCGAACCATGAAGATGTTGCGGAAACCATACTCCAAACCAAGAGAGAAAACATCGTTGATGTAAGAGTTGGCGGTAAAGGTACCTGCGAAAGTGAGGCGGTGCTCAGCGTCGTCGCGGGTAAGACCCTCAGCGGCAAGATCCTCTTTGCTGAACTCAGCATATTCGCCGCCGAAGAACAACAAGTCGTAGGAAATACCGATGGCAAGCAGAGAAGGCATTTCAAATTCGGCAGAACGCATTTCAAGGGTCTGCTCATGCTCCTGGCTCGTAATGTTCGCACGGACTGAAAGACCGTCACCACTGTACTTCATC
>Ga0310690_10002891_pt1 | contig 26977 bp, 27 predicted proteins | sample AusTroGonzalo_MG_2_FD_207661 | JGI IMG/M metagenome (GOLD analysis project Ga0310690, IMG submission 207661) | Bovine rumen microbial communities from tropical cattle in Woodstock, Queensland, Australia - Gonzalo_04 (v2) (version 2) | ecosystem: Host-associated > Mammals > Digestive system >...
AGCGAAAGCTTGCCCACGCCCCTTAGCTGCACCAGCGTGAAGTGCCCAAGCGCCGTGAATAAAGACTGAATCACGTTCATGGTGTCACTCCAAAATCCTGCTCCATGGTGCAGGCCGGGTAGTGGAAACGCACCGGACCGTCGGGCTCGGCGTCAAGGAACTGCCGCACATAGGGGTCGGTAGAGGCCGAGAGCTGCTCGGGCGTGCCTTCGCCGGAAATCTTTCCGGCATTGAGCATGTAGACGTAGTCGGCAATGTCGAACGTCTCCTGCACGTCGTGCGTGACGATGATAGCCGTCGCGTTGAGCGCGTCGGAAAGACGCCGGATGAGCTGCGCGGTAATGCCCATCGAAATGGGATCCAGGCCGGCAAAGGGCTCGTCGTACATGATGAGTTCGGGGTCAAGGGCGATCGCGCGGGCGAGCGCCACGCGCCGGGCCATGCCGCCCGAGATTGCCGAGGGCATGAGCTGAGCAGCGCCACGCAGACCGACGGCGTTCAGCTTCATCAGCACGAGGTCGCGGATCGTCTCATCATCAAGGTCCGTCTGCTCGCGCAGCGGAAACGCCACGTTCTCAAAGACGGAGAGGTCGGTAAAGAGCGCGCCGAACTGAAAGAGCATGCCCATGCGGCGGCGCAGGTGGTACAGACTCTTTTCGTTCTTCGGATCAACCGTCTCACCGCCCAGGATGATGCGGCCCCTTTGCGGCGAGATCAGCCCGCCGATGAGCTTGAGGAGCGTGGTCTTGCCCATGCCCGAGCCGCCCATGATCGCCACGACCTGGCCGCGGCCGAACTTGAGCGTCACATCATCCAGAATCACGCGCGAGCTGTTGTACCCGAACGTCACTTCCTGAATGGTCAAAAATGGATCATTGAGTGCCATTGGTATTCTTCTGAAGCCGCTACGGGCTGAATATTCGTTTAGTATGCCACATCACCAATTAGGGTTGTATCCGAATTTACGCCGTTTGCGGGAAAGATTCCTCATCTTTTCGGCTGACGGACGGGGCGGTGCCTTCCCTTGGAGGCGCGCGAAGCGCTCTGCTTCCCTCACTGCGAAACAACCAACCGGCAGACAGTCATGTCCCATTTTTTCAGTTTGTTCGTCTTTCAGTTCACCCGGGCGCTGCCCCTGTTTTTGCTGATCATGCTCGGGTACGCACTGCTGCGCTCAGGGAAGTTCAGCCGTGCGGCCAGTTCGGCGATCTCTTCATTTGCACTGAACTTCGCACTCACCTCGATGCTCTTTCGGATCATGAGCAAGGCATTCCGGGAGGGACTCAACACGGACTTCACTCTGCTCATCGCATATTTCGGCTCAGCCGCCGCCGTGTTTCTCGCCTGCACCATTGTGCTCGCCAGGGCACTGCGCCTAGAGCGCGCGGAAAGAGCGATTTTCGGGGTCGGTACGGTCTTTTCCAATGCCGGGCTCCTTGGCCTGCCGCTTGCCTACGCGATGCTGGGCGAGGAGTACATCACGCCAGTGGCGACCATCCTGTCGGTCAACGCCCTCACGCTCTGGACGATGGCCTCGATCGGCGTGGAGATCTCGATGCAAACCGGCTCCTTCACCTTGAAGAGCCTCGGCCACTCCATGCTCGCAGTCGTGAAAAACCCCCTCATCATTTCGATCTTTGCGGGCGCGCTTTTGGGGCTCACAAAGATCCCGGTACCCTTTGCCATTGACGAACCAATGCGCATGCTCGGGAACTCCGCAACGCCCCTTTGCCTTGTAGCCGTCGGAATGGGCCTTGCCGAGTACGGCATCAGCGAAAACTTCCTCAAGGGGTGCATCCTCTCGGCCTGTAAGCTCGCGCTCTTTCCGCTCGCGGTGTACTGCGCCGCGACGCTCCTTGGCCTGGGGCACATTGAAACCGTGGCGATCACGTTCATTGCGGGGCTGCCCGTGGGAGTGAACGTCTACCTGATGACGCGTCAGTTCCACTGCGCGCAGGGGCTAGTCGCCAACGCAATGCTGATCTCCACGCTCGCCTCTTCGATCACTGTGCCGCTGCTGCTCACGCTGCTTGAGACAACTGCGGGCGCCTGACCGGCGCCCGCACGAGTCGGAGTCAGTCGCCAGGTTACGGCTGCTGGCTCTTCCAAAAGGTCTCAAGAGCCCTTGCAACCTCGCCGTAAAAGTCCGCGGCGGGATGAGCGGCAAGTTCTTTGCAGAACAACGGCACCCAGCCCAAGAAGGCCTTGGCAAAGCCCCGAGCAAGCGCAGGATCGTTCTCCGCCAGCATGGCGGCAAAGGCGCACTCGATCGCAATGTGGTCATCGGGCATCCCGGCGTCCGCGGGCGCGAACCCCGCCTTGCGGTATTCGCTCCGGACGTCGCGCGCAGCCTGCTGGAACCCGAGCCCCAGAGGACTTTCGTAGTTCGATGCACAGGCGCGCACGTTGCGTCCTGAGACGCCGTAAAAGAGCTTGGCGAACTCCCGCTCGACTTCGAGCGCATCGGGCCAGGGCAGAACGCCCTCCAGGCCAAGCAGACCGCACACTTCGGGCCAGCTCTCGGCGAGAGTGGGCTCCGCCGGGCGTAGAAACGCCCAGCAGAAAAAGCGCCACAGTTGGGCGGACTCTTCTCCGCTCATCTCTTTCCTGCCGGCCATCAGCGGATCTTTGCCTTCACGTTGCGGAAATCAACGCGCTGCGAGATGTAGCGAACCTTGGGGTTCGTCCCCGCCGCCTCGTTCATGGCTACCGCCTTCTCGATCAGCCCCTTGGTCTGCTCGGTCGGGTTGTCGTAGTCGACGAAGTTCAGCACGCCCACGCCGCAGGCGACGACGCACGCGGGCTTGCCGCCCTTGGCGGTGCGGTGCGCGCAGAGCGTGCAGTGCTCGGCCTGCCCCGGCTTGCGGTCCGTGTGCGGGAGCTTCGGCGCTTCGTACAGCGGCTGCTTGTCCCCATAGTACGAGGTGACCTTGGCATCGTTGAACTTGGGCGCGCCGTACGGGCAGAAGGCCAGACAGGTCTTGCAGCCCACGCACTTGGCGCGGTCCACCAGCACCTCGCCGTGCTCGCCCTTGTAAATCGCCTTGAACGGGCACTTGGGCAGGCAGGCCGGATTGTCGCAATGCTGGCACGAGGTGCGGAACCACGTGATCGTACGCGCCTTCGGGTCTTCGATTCTCTGGATCTGGTTCCAGAAAATGCCGGGGGCCACCTGATTTTCCTGTTTGCAGGCAATGGCGCATGCGTGGCAGCCAATGCACTTGTCGGCAAGAACAATAATTCCGTATCTAGACATAATCCATTCCTCCCCTTAGAGCACGGGCTCATGGCGCACCGGAAGCACGCCTTCGGGAGCCTTTCGGATCTGCACGCAGGTCTCGTTGTACGGCCCGTAGCCGCTGATCGGATCCCAGTGGTTGCGCGGAATCAGGCATTGGGTTTCCATGTTGCCGCGCCAGCCGTACTGCATGCCGATCAGTCCCTTTTGCACAAGAATCGTCACGCAGGCGCGGGCCATGACCACGCGCTTGCTGTGCGGAGAGGTGATCTGGACGAAGTCGCCTTCCTTGATGCCGCGAGCCTTCGCATCCTCGGGGCTGATATCCACCGTGGACCACGGTTCGAGTTCGAACAGGTACGGAGCGTCCTCGCGCGTCTTGGAATGCGTCATGTAGGGCTTTCTCGTGCCGTTGATGAGCTTCAATGGGTACTGCTTGGTAGGCGCGATCGGCGCCTTGAACTGCGGCACGCCGACCTTGAAGTGCTTGCGGATGATCGAACTGTCGAGCTCGATCTTGCCGCTCGGCGTGCGGAAGCCGGGCTTGCCGTCCTCGCGAAGCAGTCCCTTTGCGTACTTTTCGAACTGTCCCTTCGGGAAGTACTTGGTGGGCACAGGATGCGGCAGCTTTTCCTGGCAGCCGCCGTACGTGAGCCCCCAGTCCTTGAGGATGGAGTCGCATGCCTTCACCGGATCGCCGTCAAAGAAGTGTTCCGGCGTGTCGATCATGCTGCCGATCGTGAGCGCAATCTTCCAGTCCTCCCAGGCTTCGCCAAGGGGCTGGACGGGCTTGCGCACCGACACCACATTGCCGTGCACGGCAAAGGGCGCATAGCGCTCGAAGTTCATGGCTGCGGGCAACACGAAGTCCATGTCGTGATGCGACTCGTCGCGATAGAAGTAGTCGGTTGCAAACGAAAAGTCGAGCTTGCGGATCGCGTGTTCATACTCAAGCCAGGACGGCCAGATCATCACATTGAATCCGAAGCCGACGAAGGCGTGGATCTTGCCCTCCTTCACAACCTCGGGCAGATTGTTCGCGCTCATAAAGATCTGAGTCTCGTGCCAGACAGGGGCGAACTTCTTGTCAAAGCGGCGGGCCTTCTGCTCGGGCTTAAGCCACCACTCTTCGTCATAGAAGCCCTTGGTGTAGCCGTCATCCCAGCGCACGTAGTCGAGCGGCCAGTTGTTGAAGGCGATCGTGCCGGGCCGGTCGATGAATCCGCAGATGGCCGCAAGGCAATAGTAGGCGCGGTTCCCCGACACGCCGTTGCAGGAGTGCGAGATCGACTGCGAAGACAGGGCAAACGTGCTCGGCCCGTCGGCCCACATGCGGGCGGCCTTGACGATGTCTTCAGCGGGCACCCCCGTCACTCGGGACGCCTTTTCGGGCGTCCAGGGCTCGCAGGCCTTCTTGAAGGCGTCAAACCCGGTAACCCACTTCTCGATGAATTCCTTGTCGGTGAGGCCCTCCTTGATGATGATGCGGCACATGGCAAGCGCGAGCGCCGCGTCCGTGCCCTGCTTGAGCTGCAGGTGCAGGTCGGCGATCTGAGCAAACGGCGTGCGGCGCGGATCGATCACAAGAAGTTTGGATCCCTTGGCCCTTGCGCCGGCGATGCCGCGCGTGAAGCCATGCGGCGCGGACCAGGCCTTGTTGGTGCCGATCAGGGCGATGCACTTGGCCTTGGGGTTCGGGCCTCCGTTGCACTCCTGGCCGACGGTGAGCTCGGCCGAGAGAACCGTTCCCTTGTTGCAGGCCGTCGAGGATTCGTTCGCGTAGCAGGGCGAACCGAAGTAGCGCGCCAGGCGCATCAGCGGCGGACGAGGCTCCTTGGGGTCGCCGGCGAAGAACAGCACGGACTCTGCGCCGTACTTGCTGCGCACCTCGGTGAGCTTCGAGGCGATGGTCTTCAAGGCCTCGTCCCAGCTGCAGCGAACCCAGCCAGGGTCAGCGCTGCCCTTGGGGTTGGTGCGCTTCAAGGGATAAAGCAGCCGGTTGGGGTTGTACAGGCGCTGCAGCGTTGCAATGCCCTTGGAGCAAAGGAACTTCTGACGATGTTCGTTCCAGTTGTGGATGCCGATCACGTGATTGCCGACGGCATCGAACTTGATTCCGCACATCGGCATGTGGTTGCAGTGGTCGCAGATGGTGTAGCCGGTCCACTGTTCCGGAGCGCTTTGGGCGGCCACGGAGTGAAATAAACCGGAAACGGACGGAAGCACTGCAAGAGCCGAAGCGGTCTTGAGCGCGTCACGGCGTGTCATGCGCAAGCCAGTCATCAAAACTAACTCCCTGGGGCCCGGATCCCATCTCAAGGCGAACGCCTGCTACCAGAGCGAAAGAAGGGGTGTCCGGGCTCTGCCCTCCGCATGAAGCCCGCACCGGCGCAGCGCTTACCTGTGTTGTGTTCTCCTAGGATCGATTATCGGTAAAAATGAAGGCGTGATCCCGGGAGAATCCCCTTTTTATATATCGTCAATTTGCGATATTATCGCAAGTACCTAGGCTAAACTGTTTAGGAATCAGCAGAAGAATCGAAAATGATTCTTGATTGCAAAAACAAGAACTGTTGCCGTTTTGCAACAAAAGCTACTCAAACGGCTCTGGCGCATAGCGCACCGGCCGGGCGATGCCGAGTTCCTTCAGACGCGGGTCGTCTGCGGGAACGCACTGGAACAAGGCGCGGACCGCCTCCGGAACATCCACGGCGCGCCTTGCCTTGAGGTCGATGAAATCCCATTCGGTCGCGGCCACGATGCAGACCTTGGGGCCGCGCTTGAAGCAGTAGCGGCGAAGACTCCGGGCTCCAGCAGTCGCCTCGACCCAGGTGTAGACCACGACCTTGTCGCCCGGCACACAGGGCCTCAGGTATTCGATCCAATGCTGCCGCGCGACCCAGGCAAAGCCCTGGGAGAGATAGTGCTCGGCGCCCCAGCCCCTCAGAGCCGAAGCAGCGCGGGCCGACTCCTCGAGCCAGCGCATGTAGACGCGATTGTTGACGTGACCGAGTTCATCGGTGTCAGCCTCGGTCACCGTGTATTCGAAGGCGTTGATCGGGTCGATGCCCTGGTTGATCACTTCAGGCATGCACTGGCTCCTTGACTGCGACCTGCATCACCTGCGGCGCGGCATCTTCAGCCATGGGATCGGCAACGCCGAGCGCTTCGCTCATGGCGCGGCTCACCTGAGCACAGAGCTCCCGGCGGTCGCCCTGCGGCTTGATCGCAGGAAGAATCTTGACGCGCACCGTCAGGTCGGGAATGTTGACAATGTTCCAAAGGCAGGCAAAGAGCCCGACCTTGCCGGTATAGGCAGCCTCCGTGCAGATTTCGCCATGGCTTTCGTAGCGAAGGACGACGGGAATCACGTCGGCTCCGGTGCGCACCGCCGCCTCAAGGAGGTTCGGATGCATCCGAAGCAGTCCGGTTCCGTCCGAGGTCGTGCCCTCGGGGAACATCAGAAGCGATCTGCCCATCTGCAGCTCTTCGCCCATGCGGTCGGCAATTCCCACGAGAGCACGGCGGTTGCTGCGATCAATGAAGATCGACCCCACCGCCTTGGTGATCGTGCCGAACACCGGCCATTTGGCGATCTCGGCCTTGGCGACGAATTGACTCGGCAACTGCGTGTTAAGCGAGAAAATGTCGAGGAACGAAATATGGTTGGAAACAACGAGCCTGCCCATGCGTCCCTTGGTGACCCCGCATCCGCGCACCAGGTCATCAAACGCCTCGGCTCCTGAGACCTCCACCCGCACGCCGAGCCAGCGCAGGATCCTCTGGTTCCAGCTCTTGACGATCCGTCCGCGCTTGGTATCTTCGGCGCCAGGCAGAATAAACAGCGACACAAACAGAGCGCCGCAGGAATAGGCAAACACCGAGAGAAATCTCAGGCAGGCGATCAACTTGCGCATCCTTTCTTATTCCTTCATTCACGAGGCCCGTTCGGCGTCATTTGCCGGACATCCCTCATCAAACCACTGCTGCAGAATCACCGCAGCAGAGGCGTCATCAATCTTCTGGCGCCCTTCCTCAACGACAACGGAGGAGTAGCGCTCATCAACAACGTACACCGGAAGCCTGGTGCGGCCGGCGCATTGTCTGGCAAACCGCAGCGCCAGCGCCGTCATCTCGTGTGCGGCGCCGTCCGGGTGTCTCGGAACCCCGACAACAAGCGCCACGGGCTCCCATTCGGCCACCAGGCGCGAAACTGCCCGCCACTTCTTTTCATTGCTGTCACTGGCGAATATTTCGAGCGGACGGGCGGACTGCATCAGCGTGCTGCCGACGGCGGCTCCTGTTCTCGCAAGTCCGTAGTCAAAGGCAAGCACTGTGCCCCGAACCGGGCTGGCGGGTTGAACTTGTGATTTTAACTCAGGCATGTCCGACTACGCCGCTTGAAAACGCCCCCGGGAAATTCCCCATCTCAGGCGACTCCTCGAGTCCGACGAGTGCAAGCGCAGCGGCATAGCGCTTGTCTGCGGGCAGGGAGAAGATGATGTCGTCCGATGCAGGCGCGATGAGCCAGCCGCCGCGCTTGATTTCCGACTCGAGCTGCCCCGGAGCCCAGCTTGAGCAGCCGAGCGCGGGAAAGACGCGCTCCGGTCCGGTTCCGGCGCTCATCGCCTCGATGATGTCTCGGGAGATGCTGAGCGCAACGGACTGGGTCTGCGCGATCGTCACCGCCCAGTCGGACTCGACCGAATGCAGGATGTAGCCATGGTTGGTCTGCACCGGGCCGCCCCAGCCGATGAGCCGGTCGGCCTCTTCTTCAGAAACGGGAACCTGAAGCTGCTCAAAGATCTCGCGCAGCGTGAGCTCGAGCGGGCGATTGATCACGAGGCCCATCGCCCCCTCCTGTTTGCTGTGCAACGCCAGATACACCACGGTCTTGGAAAAATTGGGATCCACCATGCCGGGAGCAGCAACAAGGAATTTTCCAGCCAGACTTTTTTCACTCATTCTGAATTTCAATTTAGAGAAGGTTCACTCGGGAAATTTTCGCACAGCGCGGGCTTGACGGAAAAGCCAGCTGCATTATCCTTGCAGACACTTGACAACTTTTTTATATGGACTCACACCATGGTTGAAGACGTTCTTGGCAAGCTCTGCGCTCTTTTTGATTCGGGCAACGCACGCTACCGCGTCGTCCACCACGAGGCCTGCGAAAGATCCAGCGCCTCCGTTGCCGAAAAGCGAGGCACAGAACTCGGCCAGGGAGCCAAGGCGCTCTGCGTCATGGTCAAGGGCAACGGCGTCAAACAGTACGTGCTCGCCGTGCTTCCTGCAGACAAGCAGGCCGACCTCTCGCGCCTTGCCACAGCTTTGGGCGGCCGCCGGGCGGGCCTGTGCAGCCCGGATGAAGTGATGGATCTCACCGGGTGCATCTTCGGAGCCGTGCCGCCGGTTTCCCTTGACGAGCGGTTGCTCGGTGTTGCCGACCCGACGCTCTTCACGCGTTATGAGGAAATCGCCTTCAATGCCGGCCACCGGGACGTCTCCATTATCATCAACACCGAAGACTTCCACCGGATCGTCCATCCCAGAGAGATCGACTTCCTGCGCCAGGAATCGGCTGAATAGCCGTCTCTTCTAGCCCTCCGGGATCACGTAGAGCAGCACGGAGAAAAACTGCAGCACGGTCCCGGCAAAGACAAAGACATGCCAGATGGCGTGGCTGTAGGGGAGTTTTTCCCAAACGTAAAAGAGCACGCCTACCGAGTAGACGATGCCGCCCGCGACAAGGAGCTGAAGTCCTCCCGTACTGAGGCTCTCTAGGAGCGGATCGATCACGACGATCACAAGCCATCCCATCACGAGGTACAGCACGCAGTTCACCCAGTCGCTCTTTTTGAGGAGCAGATGCTGCAGCGACACGCCAAGGATCGCGATCAGCCAGACGGCGACGCACAGGCAGATTCCTGTGACCCCCTTCAAGGTGATCAGGCAGAACGGCGTATACGAGCCCGCAATCAGCACGTAGATCATCGAGTGATCGAGAACCTGGAAAACGCGCTTTGCCTTCTTGTTGGAAATCGAGTGATAGAGAGTTGATGCCGTGTACAGAAAGATCATGCTCGCGCCAAAGACGCTCACCGCGGCAATCACCTCGGCCGAACAGTGGCGGGCGGCGGCAAAGGCGACCATGACGGCAAGTCCGGCGATCGACAGAAGCGCCGCAATTCCATGCGTCACGGCATTGGCGATTTCCTCGCCAAGTGAATAGCTCGCCTCCGAAGCAGTCTTGTTGACAGTCAATCCACAGACAGGCATTGTCCGCATCCTCCGTTTGCTAAAAGAAATGAACCTCCGGGCGGTACATTTTCAGCAACGGGAAAGCATTTGTGCAGCACAAAAAAACAAGGGGAAACCCTAGGGCTTCCCCGTTTCACCTCTGTGCGCTTCGCTCGTTACAGCAGCGAGATCGACTCCGGGTGCTTTTCGAAAAACTCGGCCATCGCGCTCTTGCGGGTGATGACGGCCACTTCGGGATAGTGGGGCATGAGCGCAGTCTTGATCTGCTTGAGCGAGAGATTCTTCAAGACCTGATCGGGGGTCTCTCGGGGATTGCGGGGGCGGCCACGCTTGGCGGGCGCCTTTGAAGCCGCCTCGGCCTGGAGCTCCGCAGCCTTCTGCACATCGGCAAGCTGCCGGGCGGCGCGCACCTTCTCCATGTTCCTTGCGTACTCGGCCTTCGCCTGGGCGCTGCGTTCTGCGCGGATCGTCCCGGAGCCCTTGTGAACGATCACTTCGTTTCCGTTCATGAACGTCCAGTCGTAATCAAGCACCTTTGCCGATCTGCGTGCACGCCATGCGATATAGCTCTGAACCAAATTCCTGAGAGTACCCATCTGAAGGCTCCAAAAAGAACGCTGAACCGTCCTTGATACGACCGCAATGTTAGCCGATTGCAGATATCGCGCGTCCAAAATACCGGCCGCGGCCGCGATTTTCTCCGCTCCGAATCGGATTCTCTCCGGTTCGCATGACCCATTCGACGGCTCGCACAGTGCGCATCAGCCCGAGGCCGGTCGTTCTTGCGATGAGATCCAGCCCGTCCCCGCGGCCGCAGCTGCGGCACACATAGGTCCCTTCGGCGCAAGTGTCCGTGAGCGAAAACCGCCCCGGGCTGCCGCAGATCGGACAAGTCTGGTTGGGATGGGAAAGCGATGCCTCGTCAATGCCAAAGGACGCAAAAAGACTGCGCCAGCGTCCTCTCGCCTGGCGTCTGACGGATTGAATGCGCGCTGCCGCGCCGCTCGCTGCTCGGGTGCTCATGGATGACTCCCAAGCGCGCGAACCAAGTGCCCAAAAATCCCCCACGGATTCTTTTGCTGAGCTGAGCGTACAGGATCTGCAGGGAAAATGCCAAGGCGCGGTGCAGGGCTTAACATTGCGGGAACCGGCTTGGGCGCTCAAGCGGCAGAGCATTCCCTGAGCAATCGGACTGCACTGCATAGCCCGCCTGGCCGTCTATGGGAAACAACGTTACTTGATGCTTTGCCATGAGCCAGACGCTTCAGAGCTTTCTTTGGCTGATCTTTGACACCATCTGCCCGATCGCGCTTGGGTACGTGCTCCATGCTCGCGGCCTGGTGACCCGAGATCAGACCCAGAAGCTCATCACGTTCAACGTGAGAGTCGTTTATACGCTGCTCGCGTTTCTCGCATTCTGGCGTCTTCGGCTGACGGCTGAAATCCTCTGGATCGTCCCCGTGTCGCTCCTGCTCACATTCGTTCCGTACGGAATCGGCATGGCGATGAGCCGCAGTTTTTCCGATCCGGCCGAACGGGGAGCGTTTGTGATGTCGGCCATGCTCGGCAACACGGGAACGCTTGGCGGACTGGTTGCGTTTCTCATCATGGGAACGGCCGGCTACGCCTATGTGCAGATTCCCTCCGTGCTGCAGAACGTGCTGCTGGTGCTGTTCTGCTTTCCGGTCTGTCAGAAGTTCCGGGATCAGGCGCAAGGCGGAGCGGCGGGCGCGCCCGCCCGCTCGCTGCGCGAGCGGCTCGTCACATGGAACCAGGTTTCCGTTCTTGGCATTGCTGTCGGAGGAGCACTCTCAGCCTGCGGCCTCACGCAGCCCGATGCGTTGCGGCCGCTCTTTGCCGGATTCATTCATTGTTCCTGCTGGATCAACTTCCTGCCCGTGGGGCTTCTCATTGACTTTGCCGCCGCCCGCCACTGCATGCGCAGGGTTGCAGGCATCATTCCAATTAAGTTCGTCATCCTGCCCGCGCTCGTCTGGGGGCTGTGCGAGATGATTTTCCAGGATCAAACGATTACAAAGACGATGGTCATTCTCGCGGCCACGCCGACCGCCATCAGCGCGGTCATCACCGCGGCGCTTTTCGACCTCAAGAAGGATGTGGCCATCGCTTCGTTCATCGGCACGAGCGTGCTCTTCTGCCTCATCGTCGGCCCGGCGCTCTTTCTGCTTCTCTCTTAGCAAGGCTAAAACAGCCGCATCTGAACGGGGCCATCAGTCTTTGGCCCCTCTGCGTCCCGCTCCTTACCGTCCTGCAGCCAACTGCGCACCGTGGTCCGGGACAGGCCGAGGACACAGGCGATTTCGTTGTAGGAACGTCCCTCGTCTCTCAGACGGCGCGCCCGGGCCTGATCTCCGGGGGCTGGCTCCTTGCGCTTTCCCTGGCCGCTCACCGCCGCCTTGGCAAGGCTCACGAGGCGGCCGCTGCGGTATTCGTGCAACCAGTCGCGGGCTGTATAGACGGAAATGCCGAGCGTCCCGGCGCAGGCCTTGTAGCCGAACCCCTGCTCAAAAAGGGCGACAGCCTCCTGCCTCAGCCGATCGCTGAGCGCACTGCCCTTGCGGATTTTCCGCACGGCTGACTGCGGCTGTTCCGGCAGGGCCTCTCTATGGGGAAAATCACTCATGCCTCGCTCATTCCTTGCGGGGGCGGTCGATTTCCTGAACGACTTCGGCGTCCTCGACAATCACGGTCCGGCGAACGCCCACGGCCTGAACAGTTGCGCCGCGGGCGGGCTTGGGCTCCTCATAGGCGCGCTCATCCGGGCGGGCCTCGCCGCGCATGGCGGCTTCAGCCTGCGCCATCTGTTTTCTCAGGTTGTCGATCGGGTCGCCGTGACGCCAGCGCCAGTAGGCCCCATAGAGCGCGAATGCGATCAGCACAAAGAGGCCGAACAGGAACAGGCCGCCGATCAGGGGCAGCAGAAAGATCCCCAGCGCGATCATGAAAGCGATCACCGCCGCCGAGGCAAGCAGCGAGACGATCGGGTTGACGGGGCGTCCATTGATGTAGATGGGCATAGCAAATCCTGTTGTTACGTAATTCGTTGGTCCTGCCTGACCATATGCGGGCGAAATGCCTCACCTGCAAGAGCTATGTGACAAATTTTACAATTCCTCCCTTTTTGCGTCAGACGCGCAACGCCTCTCGCGGCGAAATTTGTTTAAGATGCCCTCTCCTTTCGGGTTAAGCCAATTGAAAGTGATTGTTTTTATGATGTGACAACCCAAACTTGCGCGAGCGGCCCATCGGTTTTCTGCTGGGTCAGCGGCACGGTCTTCTCCACGGAACAAGCCTGCCGCCCCCGCGCTACGGAAGAATTGAACGATGACTATTGACAAACTCATGCTCCCCGATGTCCAGAACGCACACGATGAGCGGCACATCGCCATCAACCGGGTCGGCGTTCGCGACGTCACGATGCCTTTTTTTGTTCAGAGCGTGAACGGCCCACAGCCCTCCGTTGCCCAGGTGAGCATGTACGTGAGTCTGCCTGCCGAGCAGAAGGGCACGCACATGTCCCGCTTCGTCTCTCTGATGATGGACAACACCGAGCCTCTCTCCGCGGACATGATGGGCCGCACGCTTGACAAGATGCTCGAGCTGCTCGAGTCCGACAGCGGCTACATCGAGGTCTCCTGCCCCTTCTTCGTGACCAAGGCCAGCCCCGTCACTCGGCTGGAGAGCCTCATGAACTACAGCGTGCGCTTTGTGGCCGAGTGCGTGAAGGGCAAGCGCCGCATCTGGCAGGAAATCAAGGCCCCCGTGACCAGCCTTTGCCCCTGCAGCAAGCAGATCAGCGACTACGGCGCCCATAACCAACGCAGCCACATCACGATCAGCTGCGAGCTGTTTGCCGCCATCTCTCTTGAAGAGCAGATCAGGATTGCCGAGACGAGCGCCTCATGCGAGCTTTGGAGCCGCCTGAAGCGCAGCGACGAGAAGTTCGTCACCGAATACGCCTACGACCATCCCAAGTTCGTCGAAGACATCGTGCGCGACGTGGCCCGGCAGCTCAATGCCGATCCCCGCATCGCCGCCTACGTTGTTCAGGCAGAGAACTTCGAGTCGATCCACAACCATTCGGCCTATGCGCTGATTGAGCGTGACAAGCGTTCCGCCTCCTAGGTTCGCTTGAGTTCTCCTCCTGCTGCGGCAAAGATCTGTCAAAGACCTTTGCCGCACTGCATTTGTACGGTTCAAGTTTGGTATCGTTTCGCCTACAAAAAATCTTTTTGGATCAAGTTCATGATCGAACAGCAGAAACAATCGCTCGCCGCCCTGATCAGCGCGGCCCTCTCTGACCTGGGCGTGACCGACGTCCCCGTTCAGCTTTCCCGTCCCAAGGTTGCCGAGCACGGCGACCTCGCATGCAATGTCGCCATGCAGTGCGCCAAGCGTCTGGGCAAGGCTCCCCGCGCGATCGCTGAGGAACTCGTGGCAGCCATGAAGCGTCGGCCCGAATGCGATCAGATGCTCTCTGAAATCCAGATTGCGGGCCCGGGTTTCATCAATCTGCGCTTTAACGATTCGGCCAAGTTCGGCGTTGTCTCCGAAGTGCTCCGCCAAGGCGCCGCCTTTGGCAGCAACGAGAGCTGCAAGGGACAGAGCGTTCTGCTCGAGTACGTCTCGGCCAACCCCACAGGGCCTCTCCATCTGGGGCACGCCCGCCAGGGCGCCCTGGGAGACGTGCTCGCCCGCGTGATGCGCACTCAGGGCTATGCCGTGACGCGCGAGTTCTATTACAACGACGCCGGCGTGCAGATCCACAATCTCGCCGTGAGCGTTCAGGCACGCGCCCGCGAGGAGCTGGGGCTTGCCAAGCCCGAAGACTTCCCCGAGAACGGCTACCGCGGTGACTACATCTATGACATCGCCCGCGACTACCTTGCCAAGAAGCCCGTTCACACGGTGACGGGGGGCGTTGTGGAAAGCGCTGCTGACGTCGACGATCTGGACGCCATCCGCCGCTACGGCGTCGCGTACCTCAGGAACGAGCAGGACGCGGACATGAAGGCGCTTGACGTCACCATGGACAACTTCTACCTCGAGAGCTCCCTGTACACTGACGGCCGCGTCCAGGCAGCGGTGGACGCGATGACCCGTGCCGGCTGCACCTACGAAGCCGACGGCGCCCTGTGGCTGCGCACCACCGACCCCCGCTTTGCCGAGTTCAAGGACGACAAGGACCGCGTGATGCGCAAGAAGGACGGCTACTACACGTATTTCGTCCCAGACGTCGCCTATCACCTCTCGAAGTTCGAACGCGGCTACACCCGCGCCATCGACATCCAAGGCTCCGACCACCATGGCACGACCGCTCGCGTGCGGATCGGCCTGCAGGCTGCCGGCGCCGAAATGGGATTCAAGATTCCGAAGACCTTCCCCGAGTATCTGCTGCACAAGATGATTCGCGTGATGCGCGACGGCGAGGAAGTCAAGATGAGCAAGCGCACCGGCACATACGTCACGCTGCGCGACCTCGTTGACTGGGTCGGCCGCGATGCCGCCAGGTTCTTCCTCGTCTCCCGCAAGTCGGACGCCGAGTTCGTGTTTGACGTGGACCTTGCCCTTGCGCAGAGCGACGAGAACCCCGTGTACTACCTGCAATACGCCCATGCGCGCATCTGCTCGGTTCTCTCCCAGGCCAAGGAAAAGGGATACGCCATTCCGTCCGCAGAAGAAGCGGCCGGGCTTGACCTCTCGCCCCTTGCAAGCGACCACGCCGCCGCACTTGCCAACAAGATGGCCGAATACGGCAATATTCTTTCGATTGCCGCACGCGATCTTGCTCCGCACCTGATCTGCGTCTATCTCAAGGAGCTCGCCGCTGCCTTCCACGCGTTCTACAACAGCGACCGCGTGCTCACCGACGACGAGCCCGTGCGGAACGCAAGACTTGCTCTGCTCATCGCCGCCCGGCAGGTTCTGGCCAACGGCCTTGCTGTCCTCGGCGTTTCGGCACCTGAACGCATGTAACGATTAGCCGGAGATATTGAGAATGACCACACGAGCTCCTCTGAAGATCCAATTCACCTTCAAGGCAATCCTCATCTCGTTTGTTGTCGGCGTTGTCGCCGCCCTCGCGGCGGGTGCGGCGATGATCATGTACATCAACCAGACCCCGGTGCCCTTTGTGAACAAGGTTCAGCAAAGCACCTCGTCGGTGGATGCCTCCCTGCTTGACGGCAAGACGATCGATCCGAATAAAAAGCTCTACGCTTCGGGCCAGGGCGTTCAGCAGGATGCCTCGGGAGTGGCTCCCGTGATCTCCAAGAACGCGGCCCCCGCCACCACCGAGCGCTGGTGGGTCAATGCCGGAACGTTCACAGAGAACGAAGAGGCTGAAGGCATGCGCGCCCGGATCGCGTTCATCGGGCTCGACTCGCAGATCACGCTCGACTTCACAAGCGGCAAGCGCCGCTACCGCGTGCGAGTCGGTCCGTTTGACTCCAAGGAACAGGCACAGGAAATTCGCCAGAGCCTTGCAGACAACTCGATTTCCGCTCAGATTTTTCAACAGAAGTAATGCCAAGAACAGACAAAGGAGTGTCATTGAATGATTTCACGTCGTGAACTAATCCTCGCTTCGGCTGCGACCTCGCTGCCCTGCGTTTCCGCCCTTGCGGCCTCCAACGAGTTCATTGAGGGCAAGGACTTCTCCATCGTGCGTCCCGCGGTCGACTATCCCCGCAGGCCCGTTCTCGTTCATCTGTTTTTCGCGTACACCTGCCCGCACTGCCTGCGGTTTGAACCCGAACTGCAAGAGTTTGTGAAGAGCTGGGCCACCATGCGCGAAGTGCGAATCATCCCGGTCCCCGTCTCCTGGAGCGAGATTTACGACATCTTTCCCAAGGTCTACTTCTCGCTCGAACAGCTCGGCCTGCTTGACAAGCTTCACATGCCGTTCTGGGAGTGGGTCATCAAGGAGCCGCACGACACCTGGACGGATGCGGCTTCGACTGAAAAGGACATCATCGCCTGGTTCGAAAAGAAGGGCGTGGCGCAGGCCAAGTTCACCCAAGCACTGACGAGCTTCTCCGTCGCCAACAAGGTTCGCCAGGCCGCCCAGACGTGGCGCCACTACGGCGTGGATGCAACGCCCAACATCGGCATCGCCGGCAAGTATCTGACCGCGCCGCACATGGCGGGCTCGCGCAAGAAGGCAATCCGTTGCGCCGAGTACCTGATCAAGCGCGAACTCGGTTCTTAAGCCTCGGGAGCAGCCATGCGAGTATTCATTACTGGCGCCTCAAGCGGCATCGGCGAGCAGCTTGCCCGCCGCTGTGCCGAACGCGGAGACACCGTCGGGCTTGTCGGCCGCAGCGAGGAAAAGCTGCAGGCCGTCCTGGCGTCTCTCCCCGGAACCGGCCACCTCACGTACGCGCTCGACGTCACTGACCGGGACGCGCTCATCGCCGCCGCACGGGATTTCGAGGCTCATGGCGCCACGGATCTCGTGATCGCCAACGCGGGCATCTCTGTCGGCGTGAAGACCGAGTACTACGAGGACCTCGCCGTCATGGAGAAGATCTATCGCACCAACGTGCTCGCGATGGCCGCCACCTTCCATCCGTTCATCGAGCCCATGGCCAAGCGCGGCCGCGGGCAGTTTGTCGGCATCGGCTCGGCAGGCGGAATCCGAGGGCTGCCCGGCAGTGAAGCCTACTGCTCGAGCAAGGCCGCCGTCATCAGCTACCTCGAGAGCCTGAGAAACGACGTGCGCAAGTACGGCATCACCGTCACCACGATCTCGCCGGGCTTTGTGAAGACACCGCTTACGGCAAAGAACCCCTACCAGATGCCCTTCATGCTGACGGCCGAGGAGTTTTCCCGCAGGGCGGTGCGAGCAATTGACGCGCGCGTCTCCTACCGCACAATCCCCTGGCAGATGGGCATTGTCACCAAGTTCCTGCGCATGCTTCCCAACTGCGTGTTCGACAAGGCCTTTGCCGGACGCGGGGAAAAACCGAGAGCCCGGGAACTCGGAATGAATTAACCGGAAAAAGTCGCCCGCGGGCGACTTTTTTTGATCTAAGGAATAAAACTTCAACAGGTGACTCCATAAGGGTTTCTCCCGAGAGTTTTTTGGACATAAACTATCGCCAACGCAAAGGAGATCCAAATGCGGTTTTATGCTCGAGAAAGTGAGCTAGAAATCCTTTCTGTCGCTGCTGATGCAGCGCGAAAGGGTTCGGCGCAGCTGACCGTCATTGCAGGCCGACTTGGCGTTGGCAAAACCAAGCTTGCCCTCAGCCAAATCAGGGACATCCCGACGCTGTACTGCTACGCCGCACGCTCCAACGAAACGCTACTCACCAAACAGTTCTGTCGGGATGCTGAGCAGATCGGCGTCCATGTTCCCGCCAATGTCAAGACGCTTCCCGAATTCATGGAAATGCTGCTTCGGGCTGGAAAGCTTCGTCCTCTCACGGTCGTTCTGGATGCTTTTGACGAATTCCTTGCCATGAATCCGGCCGTGTTTTCACAGCTCGCCGCCGTGTGGCGCAAAGGCGCGAAAGCCTCGCACATTCATCTGATCGCCACGGTGAGCGCCCCCGGGGCCCTGGAGCAGATCTTCGGCTCAAAGGCGCCGATGGCCGGCCTTGCAGGGAGCATCCTCAATCTTCAAGCCTTTGAAATCGAGACGTTGAAGAAGATTCTGCTCGACTACAACCCCTATGCCTCAGGGGACGATCTGCTCGCACTGTTTGCCTTTTCTGGCGGAATTCCCCGTTACGTCAGAGCGCTGCTTGAATCCGAAGCAAACAGCAAGGAATCCATCATCAATGCATTCGCCAACCCAGAGTTCCTGTTCTGCTCGGAAGGCGAAAACATGCTCGCGCCCCTGCTCGGCCGGGATTGCGGAACGTACTTTGCAATCCTTTCCCTGATTGCCGAGGGCTACAGCGGCATCCAGGAGATCTCCGAGCAGCTCGCCGGCAAATCGATCGGCGGCCAGCTCAGAAAGCTCGAGGAAGAATACCGCCTCATCGAAAAACGCCGCCCGCTGTTTGCCGCACAGGCGAGCCAGACCGTCCGCTACGCAATCAGCGATCGGTTCCTTGAAGCCTGGATGCGCTACATCTTCCCCCTGCGCAATCTCATCGAGATGGCTGAAGTCGATCTTTTGAGAAGCGTCGTAAGGAAGAAGTACAAGCAGTTCCTGCCGCAGACGCTCCGGGAGTTCTTTGTTGCGCAGACCCGCGAGTCCGGCAAATTCACGCAGGTCGGCGCCTGGTGGCCAGGCAAGAGAAGTCTCGTCCAGGGCGAGGTTCCGCTGCTCGCGCTAGACAGCGCGACCCGCACTGCGCTTGCCTGCGACATCCGCCGCAAGAGAAAGCAGTTTGAAGCCGAGTCCCTGCAAAACGCCATCGACTACCTGCAGGTTGATCCGCTCGAAGGATGGACGATCTCCCAGCAGTGCCTCACGCCCGATGACATTCTGATCTGAAAAGGCATCCAACAGAAAAGCGCTCCGCGGCCGCAACACCCGGGGTGCTTTTTCTTTGCCTGCACGCTGCGCACAGGTTCGGATGAACGAGATGCAGGAAGGGGACATTTCTTGCTTCTTCCACGCAATGCAGAGGGGCTCACTGAACCCCAGGTGAAAGAGTCCGAAACCTAACTCGCCTGAACGGCAGTCGTGCGCGCGAAAAAACTATTTTAAGTATCGTAGAACGACACCTTAATAGGCATAAAAACACCTTTTTTAATGGTATACTCAGCCAAGAAACTTACGTTTCGGCGCAGCTGCAAGACCGCACGGAACATCAGGCTGCAGCCCCCGGGAACACAACTGACAGCGACTCGCAAGGAAACGCCATGATATCTTCCATTAACAACACTACGAACCAGTTTCAGGTACAGAGTCTGAACGGCCCTGCCGACGCGGCTCCGAGTGCGCAGACCGAGCTTTCCATGCGGCTGTTGGAGCAGGGCGCGGTCTGCAAGAATCAAGCGACCGACTTCATGGCCCGGCTCGACCAAGTCAATCTGACACTGACAAAGAATGAAGCGCTGCTCAACACAGCCGCCGAAGCGGTCAAGCAGGCTCGGGCATCCGGTCAGCCGGTCGCGATACCAGAAGAACTCAAAGCGTACTGTCAGGAACGGGGTCTTCCCCTCCAGTCTCTGGACGGCAATGTCGGCAACGAGCAACAGTGTCTTTATAACCTCAACCTGGTCGTAGCCGATCGGCTGTCACTGGCAAATGAAATGCATCATCTGATGGCCGTGACGCAGGACTTTATCGCCCAGACCTCTTCCTACGTTCAGGATGCCATCCAGGTCATGCCGAGCAAATGACCCCGCGCTCTGACCGGCTGCAGCAGATCTCAGCTCTCGTCTCTTTCAACTAGGACTCTGCCAAGCCCCCGACGCATACGGCTTCTCAACAAGAAAGCGCTCCGCAGCTGTTACACCCGGAGCGCTTTTCTTTGCCTGTACGCATGCGTACAGGCTCCCCTTGCGGCAATGCCGAAAAGACTACTTGGCAGCCGACTTGGCCTGCTTGTCAGCAGCCTTGGCTGCGGCCTTGGCCTGCTTTTCAGCGGTCTTTGCTGCGGCCTTGGCCTGCTTTTCAGCAGCCTTGGCGGCCTTGGCCTCAAGATCGGCGGCCTTGTCAGCAGCCTTTGCAGCGGACTTGCTCGCAGCCTTCTCAGCCTGAGCGGCAGCCGCCTCTTCCTTTCTGAGCTGCTTGACGCGCATCTGCTCGAGAGCCTTCAGGGATTCCTGTGCCTCGGTCATGGCCGTGGCGCGGCCCACGATCAGCGGATCGGCCGGACCGACCACGGAATCATCGCGGTTGTCGTAGGGAATGAGGTTGAGCACGTAGCGCATGGCGTTCAGGCGAGCGCGCTTCTTGTCGTCACTCTTGACGACCGTCCACGGGCAGTCCACCGTGTCGGAAACCTCGAACATGGCCTTCTTGGCCTTGGTGTAGTCGTCCCACTTGTCGAGCGAGGCAATATCCACCGGCGAGAGCTTCCAGCGCTTGAGCGGGTGAACCTCGCGCTCCTTGAAGCGGCGGCGCTGCTCTTCGCGGGACACGGAGAACCAGAACTTGATGAGGTAGATGCCGCTGTCCTTGAGGAACTTCTCAAAGCCCGGGACTTCGCGCATGAACTCGTCGTACTGATCCTTGGTGCAGAAGCCCATCACGCGCTCCACAACGGCGCGGTTGTACCAGGAACGGTCGAACAGAACGATTTCGCCGGCCGTCGGGAAGTGCTTCACATAGCGCTGGAAATACCACTGGCCGGATTCGGCGGCGGTGGGCTTTTCAAGAGCCACGATGCGGGCTCCGCGGGGATTGAGATGCTCCATGAAGCGGGTGATCGTGCCGCCCTTGCCCGCAGCGTCGCGGCCTTCAAAGAGGATCATGACGCGAGAGCCGGTCTTCTTGACCCAGCTCTGAAGCTTGAGCAGCTCAACCTGCAGCTGGAACTTTTCCTGTTCGTACACGCGGCGGCGCATGTGATTCTTGTAGGGATAGCCTCCCTTCTGCCATTCGTCGGAGAGCTCGTAGTCGGGATTGATGCCCGTCTTGATCCTCTCGGAGCGCTTCTTTTCGATTTCGCCGTTCTTCTTGATCTCGTCGGCGAGCAGGGTGCGCAGGATGGCCTGGCGGTCAGAAGGCGACTCTGCCTTCAGGATCGTCAGAATGGCGCGGCGCTCGGCATCGCTGCCGGACTCGACGGCGGAAGCAGAGTCGTGCTCCTTGACCTCGGCCTCGTTCTTGAAGCGGGGCTGGCGGTTCATGTCCATGTTCTCCCACTCAGGAACTTTCTTCGGATCTTCGTGACCCTGGGCAATGTCAGCCATCAGCCTGTTCTTCTCTTCCTTGATCGCTCTGGCCGATTCGACTGCCTTGGCAACCTGCCGTTCTGCATTTCTCCTGATCAGGGCCCTTGTTTTTTTGTCGTTCATGTTTTTTTAATTGATACTTGTACGGTTCCGAAAAGAACATCCCTATGGATTTTTAAGTGTCATAGCAGGAACCGTTGCAATGACGATTTGATCATTATCGCCCATAGATGCAGAAAAACGCTAATTTTTAGCCTAAAACAATGCCTCAGACTGTCAACACTTCGCTTTTTTTACGACACTCTGAAAGTTGTTTCCTTTAAATATTTTTGCGGTAAATTTTCGAACCATGAACTCCAGAGCCCTGTCAGCGCTTCTGCAAAAGGACGATTTCACCGATGATGAGATCGTCTCGCTTCTTGCCCTCGCCGCGCCCGAAGAGTGCGCCATGCTGCAGCGAAGCGCCTTTGACAAGACGACCCGGGAGCACGGCTCCCTTGTCTACTACCGCGGGCTCATTGAAATCTCCAACATCTGCACGGCGAACTGCCGCTACTGCGGCATCCGCAAGGACAATCACGAGCTGAGCCGCTATGAAATGAGCGAGGACGAGATCGTTCAGTCTGCGCTCTGGGCGGCTCGCCACGGCTACGGCTCGATCTGCCTGCAGGCCGGGGAGCGCCGGGATGAAAGGTTCATCGGATTCGTCGAGCGGTGCCTGAAGCGCATTCACAAGGAGAGCCTGAGCGATGCTCTCCCGGAGGGACTAGGCATCACGCTCTCGCTTGGCGATCAGCAGGAAGACACCTACCGCCGCTGGGCTGAAGCAAGCGGCACTCCGCGGGCCCTGCGGTATCTCTGCCGGTTTGAAACTTCCAATCCGTCGCTTTTTGCCCGGCTCCACGGCGCAAGAGGCGGCCACGAGAAAAACCTTTCACGCCGGCTCGCCTGTCTTGCAAGCCTTCGCCGATGCGGCTACCAGGTGGGGACCGGCGTGATGATCGGCATCCCTGGACAGAGTCTCGAGGACCTGTGCCGGGACATCCGCACTTTCCAGGAACTGGACGTGGACATGATTGGAATGGGGCCGTTTCTCAACAGTACGGGCAGCGACCTGCAGAACGCGCAGAAAATGTCCTCGGCAGCGCTTTTGCGCCTGACGCTCAACATGCTTGCCGTCACCAGGCTCGTCATGGGTCCGGTCAACATCGCCGCCGCCACGGCGCTAGACGTTCTCGATCCTCATGGGCGCGAGAAGGGAATCCTTCACGGCTGCAACGTCATCATGCCGAACATCTCGCCCGCCAGCCTGAGAGGCGCGTACCAGCTCTATGACAACAAGTCGCGACTCATCGACGGCCCGCCGATGAACGAAGCGCCGCTGCACGAGAAGATCGCCCGCTGCGGCAGAGCCGTCGGCTGGAACCTCCCGGGCAGCTCCGTGCGGTACCGGCAGAGAACGCACGGGACCTAGCCGCGGTCCTTCCTTGCAAGAAGGTAGCTGTAAACCGCATCGCGCTTCACGCCGCTCACACGGCTCACGAGCGCCGCACTCTGGCTCAAGGGCAGGCTCTCGGCAATGGCATCAGCCCATTTGCGGACATCCTCCGAGAGCTCGCCGCCCCCCGTGCGCTCTTCGCCGTCAACAAATACAGCGTATTCACCGCGCGGCGTCATCTGTTCGGCCCATCCCGCCAGTTCTCCGGCGCTCATCGCGTCAAAGCTCTCGAATCGCTTGGTCATCTCCCGGGCGATGACAACCCTGCGTGCGGGATTCAACGCCTCGGCAAGATCCGTGAGCAGCTCCCGGATTCTGTGCGGTGCTTCATACAGGACGAAGGCATCGGCGCGCGCGGCATACGTGGCAAGCGCCTCTCGGCGCGCCTTCTTGTTCGGAGGAACGAACCCGACGAACGTGAAGGTGTAGGAGTTGAGCCCCGAAGCAGAAAGCCCCGTCACGACGGCGGACGGTCCAGGAATGGGGCAGACGCGGCAGCCCGCATCACGCACGCGGGCGACGACCCGGGCGCCGGGATCGCTCACGGCCGGCGAGCCGGCATCCGTAATCAGGGCGACTCGCTCGCCCCTGCTGAGCCGTTCGATCAGCTTTTCGGCAGCGCTTGCCTCGTTGTGCTCGTGGACGGCCACAAGATGCGTCGTGATTCCATAGCGGTCCAGCACCTTTCGGCTCTCGCGCGTGTCCTCGCAGGCGATCACATCGGCAATGTCGAGAATCCAGAGGGCCCTGAGCGTAATGTCGGCCGCGTTGCCGATCGGCATTCCCACCAGATAGAGCGTGCCGCAAGGAAAGTTCTGCCCCTTGATTCCCACTCGATCAAACAGATCATTTCCACTAAACTGACAGGGATTTACCATGCCATTTGGCTTGACCTCAGGTTCCATCATGTTTCGTCCTCATCTGATCGCTTGTGCGGTCTGCACCATCCTCGCCTGCCAGGGCGTGTTCGCGCAAACGGCCCCCGCCGGCGCAAAGTCCTCGCCCAGAATCAAGATTGCTCTCATCATGCCGGCAGAAGACTCTGCGCTTGCCCAGCCTGCCCAGTGGGCGGCAGACGGCCTGATCGCCGCGAATTATGCCTCCAAAGGTTCCGCCTCCCTGATCTCGGTGCGGCCGAAGCCCGGCGCAACGGTCATGGATCAGCTCAACGAGGCCGCCAAGGCCGGAGCCATGATCGCAGTCGGTCCGCTCGACCGCGCGGGCGTAGAGCAGATCGCCTCCCAGCCGTTCCTGCCGCTGCCCGTCGTGACGCTCAACCAGGTTCCTCTTTCCACTGAAGTGCCCGACACCGAGCCCGAAGCGGGCGCTGCCGAGCAGCCCTCGGTACAGCCCCCTGCCGAAACGGCTCCCGCTTCCGCACTGGAGAAGGCTCTGGCCAAGGCAAAAAGGAACCTGGGGTTCAGCGCGGGGAGTACCGAACCGGCCCCCGGAACGATTCGCGCCAATACGGATATTCAAGGCTTCGTGAAGGCCGAGGACATTCCTGTGCGCCGCATCAAGAAGCTGCCGAAGATCTTCCCGCGCGAACTGCTCATGATGGGGCTTTCCATGGAACGCGAGGCCGAGTACATCACGGGGCTTGCGCTCAAGGCCCTTCCCGAGAGGACCTCTTCGGGTGAAAAGCCGAAAGTTCTCATCCTTGACCACAACACGCCTCTTGAAAAGCGCATTTCCGACGCCTTCCTCTTCTGTCTGCAGGAAGCGGGATTCCGACCGGACAGGATGACCGTTGATCACGCGAACCTTGAACCTGCTCTGAAAATGTTCTCGCTCGAGCTCAAGGGCAAACAGGCAAAATTCCCTGAAGAACCCATCCTCAAGGAGAATGACCCCGTCGGCTACGCCCAGCAGCAGCTTCGCATGAAGAAGTTCTTCGCCGAGCGCCGCGCCGAGGTAGCCTTCGCCGAGCCGCCCTACGCCGCGATCTTCCTGGCGATGGGCAACCAGACCGCCCCCATCATCAAACCACGGCTGCCCTCGCGCAGCCGTGTCTGGGCGACAAGCGCCGTCTATCCGGGAGACCCGGATACCGACCTCGAAGCCAAATCGATGTGCTTTGATCTGCAGAACATCGGTCTTGCCGGTGCTCCATTTGTTCTGGGATACGATGCTGAAGCGTTCGTCAAGCGCTACAAGATCCTTCCGATCTCCGGCGTTCTACAAAAAAGGCTGTTTGCGCTTGGCTCTGACGCCCTGAAAGTGGCTCTCGCCGTCGTCAAGGGACAGAACAGGTACTCCTTCAAGGGAGAGAACGGACAGATTTCCTTTGACCGGGCCGTGGCGCCCGCCGTCAAGATCATTCCCACGCCCGCCATGATCCAGCCGGGCAGCATCCGGCTCATGAAGGAACAGGAGATCATCGAGTTCAATGTGATCGATCTCTACGAGAGTCCGCTCCAGAAAAAGGATGAGTCCAAGGCTGCTGCAGCCGGCAAAACGCCAGCCGTCAGATAAGGAGTCTCCATGCCCTTTCTGACACTGTCCGAGGCTGAACTTTCCTGGGGCGACATGCCGTTGCTTGATCGAGCGAGCCTGGCGATCGAGCCCGGCGAGCGCATCGGCCTCATCGGCCGCAACGGCACTGGGAAAAGCTCCCTGCTCCAGGTGCTTGCCGGCATTGAAATGCTCGAGGGCGGAGAGATCATCCTTCAGGACGGGCTTCGCGCCGTGTATCTCGAACAGGAGCCCTCGCTGGATGCCTCCCTGAGCCTTCGCGACAGCCTTGTGTCAAGAGGCAGACTTGATGCCATTGCCGACGAGCGCGACCGCTGGGAGCGGCTTTCCAAGCTTGACGAATACCTGGATCGGCTCTCGCTGGACGGCTCTGCGCTCACGCTGACCGCCTCCGGGGGCGAACGCAAGAAGGCGGCGCTGGCTCTCGCTCTTTCGCTTGAGCCCGACCTGCTGCTTCTTGACGAGCCGACGAACCATCTTGATGTCGATTCAATCCTGCAGCTCGAAAGCATTCTGAAAAGCGAGTACCGCTCGGGCCGCTCGCTGATGGTCATCACGCATGACCGAGCGTTTCTCGACAGCGTCGTCTCCCGCATCCTCGAGCTTGACCGCGGGATTCTTCGCTCCTATCCGGGAAACTTTGCCGCATACGAGGCGCGAAAGAGCGAGGAGCTCGCCGCCGAGGAGCTCGAAAGACGCCGCTTTGACAAGTTCTGGGCCCAGGAAGAGGTGTGGATCCGCAAGGGAATCGAAGCACGCCGCACCCGCAATGAAGGCCGCGTGCGCCGTCTTGAAGCGCTGCGCCGTGAGCGCGCCGCCCGCAGGGAGCGTCTTGGAAAAATGAACCTTATGATCGACGCCGGAGAGCGCAGCGGCAAGGTGGTTGTCGAAGCAACGGGGCTCACCAAGAGCTTTGGCGACCGCCTCATCGTGAAGGATCTTGACTTCACGATCATGCGCGGCGACAAGCTGGGGCTAGTCGGCCACAACGGCACGGGAAAATCAACCCTCATCCGGCTGCTTCTCGGGCAGATCGCCCCGGACAGCGGCCGCGTGAAGCTCGGCACGAATCTGCGGATTGCGTACTTTGACCAGCTGCGCGCCCAGCTAGATGACACGAAGAGCGTTGCGGACACGGTCTCGCAGGGCAGCGAATGGGTCGAGGTGGGCGGACAGAAAAAGCACGTCATGAGCTACCTGTCGGACTTCCTCTTCAGTCCGAGACGCGCAAGCGTTCCGGTCGGCAACCTCTCGGGAGGAGAGCGGAACCGGCTCCTTCTTGCCAGGCTCTTTTCGCTGCCGGCAAATCTCCTCGTTCTGGATGAGCCGACAAACGATCTGGACATCGAGTCTCTCGAGCTGCTCGAAAGCACGCTCGAGTCCTATCCCGGCACCGTGATCCTTGTGAGCCACGACAGGCGCTTTCTCGATGACGTCGTCACCGACATCCTCGCTCCGGTCAACTGGCAGCATCCCGACGGCCGCTGGATGCGGTTTGTCGGAGGATATGAGGACTGGGAGCGGCAGAGGGCTCCGGCTGACATTCCGGAAAAACCAAAGGCCGAACCCAAGGCAGCCCCGGCCAAAAGCGCGCCCCGCAGGGCGAATCCGCCCCAGCGGGTTCGCATGAGCTTCAAAGAGACCCGGGAACTGGCTGAGCTGCCCGATAGAATCGAATCTCT
>Ga0310690_10002894_pt1 | contig 26948 bp, 19 predicted proteins | sample AusTroGonzalo_MG_2_FD_207661 | JGI IMG/M metagenome (GOLD analysis project Ga0310690, IMG submission 207661) | Bovine rumen microbial communities from tropical cattle in Woodstock, Queensland, Australia - Gonzalo_04 (v2) (version 2) | ecosystem: Host-associated > Mammals > Digestive system >...
CCATTTTTTATACGTGTAAGTGCATCGTCATTGGATATAAAACGACTTTGATTATTCATATCATGTAATCTTACTTGGCCGTCACTACCTTTAATTGCTTCAATACCAAAATCTTCGTATTTACCAGGATTTTGTTTCATACGTGTTAATATCTGGTCAGAAGATAAAACTTCACCTGTTTTTGAATCCACATGTTGAACGACATTGCTAACACGTTTTTCTTTAATGCCGATATCACTCAGTTTTTTGCTGGTTCTGGTTGTGCTTTCTACAACGTCATCTGCTTTACCAACTACCTTGGATACTTTCGCAGCATCATCTGCTTTATCGCCTAGTTTTGAAAGCTTTGTACCAATGGTTACCATTTTTGTGTTGCCAGCTTTTGCTCCTATTTTAGCTATGGCTTTACCAGTTAAACGTAACGATGAGACACCAATGGATGCAAATTGTGCAAAAAGCGCTATTTTGTTTACCACAATCAATGCTTTGCCAGATGCATCTTCTGGATCACCTCCTAGTTGTTTTACCATTTCTTCCCAGTCTGATTCTGAAGAAGCTTCTGATGCTAAATCTTCTGGTGTTAAAAACGTGATTAAACGTGCGAAAGCTCCATCAACAGCATGTAAATCTTCATCTTTTAAACCATTTTTTACAGATAAAACTCTACCGCCTAATGTTTTTATTGCGTTTTTGGCACATTCTCGTGCTTTGCATTTATAACTTTCTTTTACAAATTCTTCAGCACGTCCTCCTATTGCTGCATCTGTTACTTTTTCGGTTACCCATGCAGTTGTTTCTACCGCCAATACCGCACAACCAGTGTGTGTTAAAATCAAACAATCTGCAGCAGAAAGAAGGGTTGTGCCGGCTTCAACCAAAAGATCGTATGTTTTTGCTTCGGCAGCATCATTTAATATACATTCATTGTTACGCCACGTTGTTCCTGAAGAACCAGGAAATCTGTTTTTTAATTTTTTATCTGCGTCTTTACATTGTTTTTCATCTAATCCATGACATTTTTCACCCATATATGATCCGCCAGTAACAATACATTGTATTGCAGATTCTCCTTTTTCTCGTACATACAACCATGATTCACTGGCATCATCGAACATAAAGTCGATTTCTTTGTTGTTGTAAGTTTTACCATGCCCTTGACCAGTTAATCTACATGTTAACACATCATCATAATTGGCAACAGGACTGGCCGAAGTAAGCATTTTGTAAAAAGAATGGTTACATTCAAATTTAGAAACTTTGTAACCTCGGCTGGAAACATAATCACGTAATTGACCAATTAAGGTTTGACCAGCATTAATCTGGATACCATGATAAAATACTTTTGGATCAACATCGTCAATTTCTTGAATTTTTTTAGCAAAATCATCACCATGTAATGCGGCCATCAGCTGACACAGATCTGTACCTGTACCATCTTTTGTTGTGGCTAGTCCGGTAAGTTTGCTCCCTTTCGTTGACTTTGCAATATAGCCAAATTGTTTTGCAGCAGCTGTTATTTCTGATGTGCATTTGCCAATGATAGATACGTCTGCAGATTCTTTACCATATATTGCAGCAATACCTTTCACTATACCCGTATGCTTTGTTGCATCTGTTCCTTCTTTAATGTCATCAAATTGAAATTCATAGTATGGGCCGTTTAAAGAGGCGCATTTCAAATAATCGTCATTCCATGATGTTCGGTATTTTGTAGAACATGTAATTGTGTTTTTATGTTTTTCTTTGGCATATAATTTTGCCAAACCTATGGCTTCTAATTCACCAACGTTTACCCAATTAAAGACACCTTCAACACAATATTCTTTTTTACCTGTTTTTCCCTTGTCATCACCACAAACTTCTTTGTAGATATCCGCTTCTGACAAAGCGGCTTCATCTGGATTACAAATACATTGGCTACTTGTAACTGTACTGTTTTTATATTTACAGTTGTTTTCTTCGGCTTTCGATTTACAGAAAGAAGCACATTTATCGGTTGTGTTAATTTTATCGTTTTTTTTGAAGTATGTAGTTGAACAATAGTCTTTTGGATTACATGTTGCAATGTATTTGCCTTTTTGTGGACGCCATTCATGTTTAATTAAATTACAATTGTTTTTCTTTGCATATTCTTGACATTTTTCCTCTGCAATCCGTGGTGCCTTTGTTATAAAGCCTGGTAATGCCTGAGGAGAAATGTTTTTAGGTGTAATGTCAATTTCTGTTTGTTGACAATCTTTTATGTTATCGCCGGTATCCTCGCCAGTATCCTCAACACATCTACCGGATGTTAGTTTGTATCCCAAGATGCAGTCGCGTGCTAAACATGTACATACTTTTGGGTTTGAATCCTTTTTCCAAATAACTTCACCATAGGTGATGGTGGATGATGAACAGAAATCTCCGGGTTTATGTTTTTGACCATCGTTCAATGAAGACAGACGATTTCCTTTTTCAGGACATACTTCTTCTTCAATGGAAGCTGGTTCCTCTTTGACTTCTTCTCCAGATTGTTCTTGTACATCTGTTTCTTCTGTGGGTTCTGTGATTGTTCCTTCAACGGGTTCAACGATTGTTTCTGATGCTGGGATTACTTCCACAGGTTTTTCAACGCATTTTCCATCCTTTTCAATTGGTTTATCTTCTGGACATGGACATTGTTGAGTTTCTGGATCAAATACACCACCCTTGGTATCACATCCAGTACATGCTGATAATAAAGATTGATATTTTGAAAGTTCTGGGAATGTTGTGTCCGGTACTGCATCTGTTTCGTTTTCAACAGGAGTTATTGTCGATACCTCAGTGATGTAATCATCAAAGAGTGATTGACAATCTTTTGGTGATTGTTTGATAAGGTTAATCTGGTCTTTGTGTTCTTGTAATTCGTCATTATATTTTTTTACAGCCACTGCATTTTGTGCAATCGCATCATTTAATTGTTGAGTAAGTTCTTCTTGTTCTTTGGTGGCTTCTGCTAATTTTTTATCGTATTCATCGTTTATCTTTTTGCTTTCATTCTTTGGAGCGTCTTTGTTTATTATCGCATTTCCAGCGACTCCCCCAACAATCCCAGCACCCGCAGCAACCGCACCACCAATTACACGATTTTTGGATTTTTCTGCATCTTCGTCTAATTTTGCCTGATCTTCTTCAGAACCTAACATTTGTGCACGGTAAATTGATGCGTATGCCCCAGAATCAATGCCAACGTTTTCATCATCATATAGATTCATTGCTGTTTTATCTAATATCTCTTCACTTTCGATACCTGGTTTCATTCCAAGTGCTGTTTTGCGTTCTTTTAAATCAGCGGCCAATGCCAAATATTCACTGCGCAGGCTCATCAATTTTTCATCATTACCCCCAGGCAAAACAATTTCATCTGGGCCACCTTTGACTTGTTTGCCATCGCCGTATTCACAACGGAATGAAGAAATATATGCAGCCATATCTTGTTGGGCTTCTTTATCAGCCTTTTGTTCGGACAGCCCCTTGGCCAGTTCCATTGTACCAACACCAGTCGCGGCAATTGATGCAGCAGTTAATGTCCGATTCGCTAATGATTGTTCGTTTTCTTTTACTGCCTGGTAATTTTCACCCAGTTTATCCAGTCGTTCAGATTCAATTTCTTTGATTTTTTCTTTGCTGTCTTGTAATTGTTGATAAAGTTCTGCGATTTTTGGGTCTGTTTTTTCTGTGATATTAATGACGGGCACTTCGCTTACCAATGCCAACGCAGGCAAGCAAAAAGCAAGCATGATTGCAAAAAATTTCCTTTTCCCACCTAAGACCATATTCTCACTATACAAAAAACGAACGTTTTTAGTCAATATCTTTTTTTTTAAAAAAACAAAAATAAAAAATCTCGTAAATCTGGCATTTTTACTTTTTTAATATTGCCTTTTACACACTATATTAAAAACGTTCGTTTTTAGCCTATTTGAGCGATATTAAAAACCAATATAAAAAGTGCCATTTTGTTGTTTTTTTTTACACTTTTTTAATTTTTGAAAAAACATGAAAAACTATATTGACTAAAAACGTTCGTTTTTAATATATTTTTTCTTGTTTATTTGCTTGAAAAACGGTCTTTCTTTTATTTATAATCAAATGTGTATTTGTAAATATAAAACAAAGGAATTTAGGAATGACGCAATTATTACAGGAAACACATCTGGATTATTCTGATATTTTAATTAAACCAAAGATGGGTATTAATATGAATTCCCGTAAAGATGTAATTTTAGAAAAGGAATTTAAATTTAAACACGGACAAATTCGACATGGATTGGGGATTTTTAATGCGAATATGGCAACTGTGGGTAATTTTGCAACAGCAAAAAAACTTTTGCGATGTGGAATGTTTGCGACATTACATAAACATTATTCTGTCAAAGAAATTGGTGAATTTTTTGAACAGTGCAGACGTGAAAATGTCGCACTGGATAATCTGTTTATAACGATTGGTTTGAAAAATGCAGATGAACAATTTGATAAACTGAAACAACTGGAAACAAAGTATGGTTGGAAATCGCCAAGAAACATTTGTATTGATGCGCCTAATTTTTATATTCCAAAAGCACTGGATATATTAAAACGTGCTCGTCAAGAATTTAATGATTCAGTAATCATGGTTGGTAATATTGCCAGTGGCGATATGTGTTTAAAATTATTGGATGATGCGGATATTATTAAATGTGGTATTGGCAGTGGTTCTGCGTGTTTAACACGAAAACAAACGGGGTGTGGTGTGCCAATGGTTTCTTTGGTTATGGAATGTGCGGATATCGCTCATTCTGTAAATGGACATATTTGCGCAGATGGTGGAATCATAGATATCGGCGATATATGCAAAGCGTTCTGTTTGAATTCTGATTTTGTTATGATTGGTGGTATGTTTGCCGGAACTGACGAAGCCGAAGGCGAAGTTATCGAAAAACATTATGCGACAAATGAATTAATTGATGATAAACCTGTTGTTCAAATTAAAAAATTCAAGCAATATTATGGTATGTCTTCGGAATATGCTAATAATAAATTCGCAGGTGGTATGTGCAATTACAAAACATCCGAAGGACGTGAATTATTGATACCTTATACGGGGGCTTTGGATAAAATTTTGCAGGATATACGTGGTGGAATCGCATCATGTTGTACTTATATTGGGGCAAGCAAGGTAAAATATATGCCAAAATGTGCGACTTTGATTAAAGTTAACAACCAGTTAAACAAGATATTTGAAAAGTATTCTGTGTAATTTGTTGTTGATAATTGCGATTATCTGTGTTATAAATAGCATTAAACAAGTTGGACACCGATTAAAAGGGTTAACAATGCAATTAAATATAAAACGTTTCTTTAATTAAAAGGTGCGACCATCAACATAATTTGACGGACGCATCTTTCGTGTGTCCGTTTTTTTATAATGAACAATTAAGGAAAAAAAGAATGTCAGATAATATAGATTACAGTCAAATAAACACATGGCCATTTCAGGAAGCACGCAAAATATTGGCACATATCGGGAATAAGGTTCCAGCCAAAGGTTATGTGTTATTTGAAACCGGTTATGGGGCATCTGGGTTGCCACACATCGGTACATTCGGTGAAACAGCTCGTACCAGTATGGTTCGTTGGGCTTTTTCTAAAATTTCTGATATTCCGACACGGTTGATAGTTTTTTCTGATGATATGGACGGTTTGCGTAAGGTTCCAACAAATATTCCAAACCAGGAAGAAATGACAAGATATCTTGGCTTGCCGTTGACTTCTGTTCCTGATCCTTTTGGAAAAAATCAAAGTTTTGGCGATCATAATAATGTAAAAATGCGTGAATTTTTAGATGCTTATGGTTTTGAATATGAATTTAAAAGTTCTACAGAAATGTATAAATCTGGGGCTTTTAATGATGCATTGATGAAGATTTTAGTAAATTATGATAAAATCATGCAAATCATGTTACCGACATTACGTGAAGAAAGACAAAAAACATATAGCCCGATTATGCCTATATCACCTAAAACAGGTCGCGTGTTAGAAGTACCGATGATATCTGTTAATGCGGAACAAGGAACGGTTGTTTTTGAAGATGAGGATGGTACACGTGTTGAACAATCTGTGTTAAACGGTATGGCAAAATTGCAGTGGAAAGCGGATTGGGCAATGCGTTGGTTTGCTTTAGATGTGGATTATGAGATGTGCGGAGCTGATTTAACAGATTCTTATAAATTATCCGGACAAATTGTTCGGGTGTTGGGTGGACATGCTCCGGAAAATTTGACTTATCAATTATTTGTTGACGAGCAGGGACAAAAGATATCTAAAACCAAAGGTAATGGTATTAGCATTGAAGAATGGTTAAAATATGCAAATTCTGAAAGCTTGGCATTGTTCATGTATAATAAGCCAACAACTATCAAAAAATTGTATTTTGATGTTATTCCACGTAGTGTAGATGAATATTATCAACACTTGAATAATTATGATAAACAAGATGATATAGCGAAATTTACAAATCCGGCAGTTTACATCCATCGTGAACACGGGGTTCCTGGTGGTCGTATGCCAATATCGTATAATTTGTTGTTGAATTTGGCAAGTGCTGCAAATACAGAAAGTGTTGCAGATATGTGGGGGTATATAACGGCTTATAATTCAAATTTAAATCCACAAAATTGTCCGGATTTAAATAAAATGGCTGAATCTGCTGTGCATTATTATCACGATTTTGTAAAGCCAAACAAAAAATATCGTGTACCTACAGACCAAGAAAAAGTAGTATTGCAAGATTTAGCTATGGGTTTATCTAAATTCATTGGAAAATCAGGTGTAGAAAAAGATTTAGAAACCTATTGTTACGATATCGGAAAGAAATATTACACCCAAGATAAATTGCGGGAATTCTTTTCAATGTTTTATAGTGTTTTATTAGGACAAGAAAGTGGTCCACGTTTGCCGAATTTTATCATGATATATGGTGTTGAAAAAACTATAAATATGATAAATAATGCTTTATAGACATTTATAACTTAAATCATAAAACGGGTTTTAAACAAATAAAAAAGGAAAAAGAAAAATGGCTGAAAATACAAATATGTCTACAAATGAACTTGAAGCACGCTTGCAAAAGGCTGAAAACATTAAAAAGCGCGATGGTGTTGTTTGGAAAGACAAATTTGACCGTTCTCATAAGATTTGTGAAGCGCGCGAATTGGCTGATGATACACCAGTGAAACTGGCAGGGCGCGTAACTGCTTTGCGTTGGTTGGGTAAATTGATGTTCGGTCGTATTTACGACATCGAAGGCGAAATTCAATTTTCTATGTCCCGCGAAGAAATCGGTGAAGAAGATTATAAATTTATGAAAGCTAATGTCGATATGGGCGATTTTATTGGTATCACAGGAACTCTTTATCATACAACTGCTGGGGAATTGACTGTCAAAGTATCACACTATGAAATTTTGGCCAAGGCTTTGCGTCCATTACCCGAAAAATTTCATGGTCTTACAGATATGGAAACACGTTATCGTCAACGTTATTTAGATATTGTTTCCAATCCAGAATCACGTAACGCGTTGTTAGGTCGTTTCAAAATGACACAAAATTTACGTGATTTTATGAACAGACATGGATTCTTGGAAATTGAAACACCAATCATGCAAAATATTGCATCTGGTGCGGCAGCAAAGCCATTTACAACACATCATAATGCGCTGAATGCAGATTTTCAATTACGTATTTCACCTGAATTATTCTTAAAGCAGGCGATTGGTGCGGGCTTTGACCGCGTTTACGAAGTTGCAAAAGATTTCCGTAATGAAGGTATGGATGCTATGCATTTGCAAGAATTTACTATGATTGAATGGTATGCTGCGTATTGGGACTATAAAAAGAATATTGAATTTACATGGGCTATGGTTCAAGAACTGATTCAAAAAGCACGTGGAACATTACAAATTGAATTCCAAGGCACAATGTTAGATTTTTCAAAATATGAAATGATTGATTATACCGCCAGAATGAATGAATTATTTGGCTGTGATATTTTGGAATTTAACGATGTGAATGTTTTGCGTAAAAAATTGGTAGACGAAGGCATGTTCCCAATGTCTGAATTAGAAGATTTAAAATCTGTAGCGACATTGGTTGATTATGTTTATAAACGTAAAATCCGTAATCAAATTGTTCAGCCAACATTCTTGTATAATTATCCAACATATATGGTACCGCTTGCACGTCATAACAGCGAAGATGACAGAAGATTAGATATGTATCAACTGTTGGTTGCCGGGGGTGAATTATGCAAGGGATATTCAGAATTGGTAAACCCAATACATCAATTGGCTGCATTTGAGGAACAAGCTAAAGATATTTCTAATGGTGAAGAAGAAGCATTTAATCCAGATAACGATTTTGTGCGTGCCATGGAACACGGTTTTCCACCAATTTCTGGTGTTGGAATGGGAATTGACAGATTGGCGATGATTGTATTTAATCAACCAACTGCGCGTGATGTTGTGTTGTTTCCAATAATGAAGTAAAAAGGGTTTGTTATGTCTGATGCACAAGATGTTTTTGCTGTAACCAAATTACAAGACGAAAAAAATCTTGAATACATAGATAGCGCATTAAAATCTGGTCGTATTGATGTTGCAACGCATCAATATTTGACGAATCTTTATACGGATTCTATGTCGCGTTTTCGTGATATGTTTTTGTGCCTTGGTAAATGTTTTGGTGCGCCCAAGGCGGCTGTGCATGCGTATGATTACGAAACAGACAGTGCAATAAACAAACCAATAACTATTTCAGATATTAATCCGTTGGAACCATATTTGGTTAATCATCGTCTGGATGAAGATCCTATGCGTAATCAATTCTTTGTTTCAACCAAGGGACATCAAATTGATTTGGCGGTGTCTTCAATCGTGACGGTTATTGTTGGCGCACAAAAAAGTGTTTCACGTGCAATCGACAAAGTGACTGGTAAGTATTATGATGCGTATATAAATGAAGTCGCAAAAGCAACGCATGATATTATTGCAAAAACAGAATTTTCTGCATATGCACAAAGTGTATCTGATAAAATATATGACACGTTTCAAAAAAACTTTATTTCAGATGCAGCACCAGCAGTGTTGGGAATAATTGATTTTGAAAATCAAGAACTTGCGACAGAGATTGTTCGAACACTGGATAACATCAAATCACCGTACGCGCGTCTGCGCGATGTTTGGCGTGTTAAATGCTTGTTTGATTTGGTGCCACAAGCACGTGTGTTTATTGAAAGAATTTGCAAAATGTGGCCTGATAAAATTATTGCTGTGCGTGATAAGTTTTTTGATATAACAAATCCGCGTGGGTATCGTGATGCAAAGTTGATTTTGAATATTGGCGATAAAGACACAATAATACCAATGGAATTTATATGTCAGGTTCGAACATTTTTTGAATACGAACATGAAACACATGGTGTTTACGAACAGGCCAGATGTAACGATAACAAAAAGAAAAAAATAACAGACAGTATTGAAAATAAAACCGAAGTGTTGCATGTTGAAGGTGTAAAAAAATACAATGCTATGATTTGTGGATATGTTGAAGATTTATTCAATAGAATAGGTTGGAATATTTTATACAGTGATGGTAACGAAGATAAATTATTCGAAGGTTTTCCAAGAATATCAACTATATATTGTCCACAAAAAATCACTGATATCATAATGGAGAAAGTCGACAGGGCCGTGGAAAATGAATTGCTTTACGTTCAAGATGCACCGGTTAAGTTAACCAAAGACCAAGAAGTTCGAATCTTTCGTTGGATGGCACGCTTTATTTTGGTGACGGTAATGCCATATTCTTATAATAATTGGTCTGTGCCAACGCATACAATGGCTGGTAAATTCTTTAATTTCATAATGAAAGAATTACAACGTTATTACAAGAAATAGAAAAAACAGGGGGAATTTTTCCCTTTGTTTATTTTCTTGCCTTTTGTTTTCAAAATAATGTAAAATATGATTAGGTTGTTGATGGATGCTTTGCAACAACCATAACAAGCATAGGAAAGGATTCGATTATGCGTCAAGGAAAGGTTAAATGGTACAACGGTAAAAAATGCTTTGGCTTTATTACCCCAGATACAGCAAATGAAGATGGAAACATGGACGATGTATTTGTTCATTCGTCTGCATTAAAGGCTGCGGATATTCGCTTTTTGAACGAAAACGATATTGTTGAATTTGATGAAGAAGTCAGAAACGGAAAATTGTCCGTCACAACTTTGAAATTAATTCAAAGGGATGAAGAATCTGCAAAAAGATTTCAAGAACGTCGTGCAGAACGTCGTCGTGCACGTGAAGAACGCAAATCACGCGAAGAACACAAAGAAAGACGTGGCTTTGCATTCTGGAAAAAATAATAATATTTTATATTGTTAAAAACACCGCCGAAATCGGCGGTGTTTTTTGCTTTATTTATGATAGTTATTTGTTGTATAGTTTCTTTTAGAAAAGAAAGAGAGAAGAAATATATGCAAAAATATGCAATAACTTCATTAATAATGGCAACAATCGCAATACCAGCAATGGCAACGAATGATCTTGTGACAGAGACTAATAACGGTTGTGATAATACGACATTAAACACGTACGACGGGGATGTAAACCTAACAGCAGATTGGAGTGCGAACACGATAAATCTGACATGGTATAACGATAGTGCAGAAAACGGTGGCGAAGTACACAGCAATACACAATGCACATACAATAGTGGAATAACATTACCGACCGCCCCAACCAGAAATGGGTATACGTTCGGTGGTTGGCGTGTGCGTCAATGCAGTTTAAGCCAATATTATCAAGCAACCAGTGGCACGGATTATGGGTATATAAATGATACAGCACATGCATCATATCCTGGAAGTTATAACGACGACATATACGAATTAACCGAAGATAATACATGGGCGACAGAATTCGCCGGAGGCGTAATCAAAGGTCGTGCAATATGTAGTGGTAAACCAGGTAATAACCATAATTGGCAATGGGATGGCAATAGTGTTGATTGGACAGCAACAGAAAGTGAATTATTATCAGCATCTGGTGAAAAGAAATATTGTTGGTGTGCGGGAACAGATTTTGGAAATTTATGCCATGTCGCATCCACTTTGTGGATTTTCGACAACGACGAAGGCAGTGTTGGCGATTGTGCAAGCTTCTGTGCTAGTTACTGTGGAATGAATGTGGGCGGCGGCACTCCGGCTTTCCGTCGTGCGATATTTGGTGTTCCAGCAGAATAATTTAATTAATCATCATTTTGTGCCAGTGGGTGTGCATGTTTATATGCATCCATGATTTCTGCCATGTTTACTTTGGTATATAATTGTGTCGTTGATAAAGATGAATGTCCAAGTAATTCTTGTAAAGAACGCAAATCTGCACCCCCAGCTAGTAGTGCAGTTGCAAATGTGTGGCGTAATGCGTGTGGTGTGACATAATCTGGTAATTGTAAATAATGGCGCAGGTTTTCAATAACTTTTTCTGCCATGCGCGGCGACATAGGTAATCCTTTTACGCTGCGGAATAATGGTTTGTCTTTATCAGTGCCATACGGATTTATCTTCATATATTTTTCAATCGCAGTGTTTACTGCAGATAATACTGGTACTATGCGTTCTTTATTCCCTTTACCTACAATGCGCAGGGAATCAGGTTTGTTTATAACATCAATGTTTTTTAATGACAATGCTTCACTTATACGCAGACCACATCCAAATATTAATACGACCAATGCCCAGTCGCGTGCAGCAATCCATGGTTCGTTCATGTCAATTGCGCGAATTGCATCATGCATGTCTGATACATCTGTTGTTTCAATCGCTTTGGATAGTTTACGTGGAACCTTTGGCGAAGATATAAGTCCAATCGCATCATTTTCAACGTTTTTATATTTATTCAGCCATTTATAAAATGTTCGCAGTGATGACAATGCACGTGCAGTTGATTTATGTGTTAATTCCCTTTTTGCACGATTTGCCAGCCATGCACGAAAAGCGAACGTGTCAGCGCATGCAATATCACTTAATTCACAGTTTCCATTATTAAAACGTGCAAAGAAAGTTGTAAAGTCACGAATATCTGTTTCGTATGCAGATGCTGTATGTGTTGAATAATTTTTCGTATTCAACAGGTAATCGCAAAATTCAGCAATTATTTCATTCATTTTATTTCAAATGTCGCCGACACATTGACGGTCACTTCTGTATCTTTGCCAACAATAGTGCCACCTGTATCAAAAGATGCAACTTCTTCAATCGCCATTTTTGCACCCATTAATCTGTAATTTGCGTATGGTCTTTCATTGTATGAAATATCACCATAAGAAACATTTAATAACTTTCCAGCCTTTAATCCATCGGCAGAAACCAAAGCATTTGCACGTACACGTGCATTTTCAACAGCAACCCCCATACATTTTTCCAGTGCAGGTTTTAACGTTTCAGAACTGGTAAACATACGCAGATTTTCTGTAAATACATCTTGGGTGCCGGCATATTTATTCAAAACAGATTCTATAATTTCAGGGCTTTTTGCGGAAACTTCGACAGCAATACGTGTTTCAATGCCCAGATTTTCAGATTTTTGTGTAACATGATTCCATTCCGTTTTTTCATACGAATTAAATTCTGTTGTTTGCATTTTTACATCGATAGTTTTTAAATAATCGGTGATAGTAGCCATTTTTTCAGTGGCCATTTTCATTGATTTTGCAGCACTTTTGTCCAGTGTTGTCACACGTAAAGTAATCGCAGTTCTGTCTTTTGGTACAGATGTTAAACATTCACCGTTAACATTAATTTTACGAACTTCTGGTTTGTTTATTGCTTTTTCTATTACAACAGAAAACACAAACAAAATCGCCAAAGCTGTCCATAATAATTCTGATTTTATTTTCATGCTCTCTCTCCTTTATTATTTTTTAATCAAAATAGTTTAATTTCATTGCGCGTTTTACTTCGGATACAGTTTGTGCAGCTGCTTCGCGTGCATTAACAGTTCCAATACGTAACATTTCCATTACGGATGCCGGGTCGCGTTCAAACATTTCGCGTCTTTCACGTATTGGACGCAACGTTTCTTGTAAAACCGCATTTAAAAACTTTTTTACCTTTACATCGCCCAATCCACCGCGTTCATAATGAGCGGCTAATTCTGCATAATTTGCATATTCCGGCAAGAACGCAGCAAAATGTTCTGGCTTTGCAAAAACAGACAGATATATAAATACAGGATTACCTTTTGTATTGCCTGGGTCTTCAATACGTAAATGTTTTGGATCTGTGAACATAGTTTTTACACGTGCAGCAATTGTATCAGATGAATCTTTAAGATAAATACAATTGTTCAATGATTTTCCCATTTTTGCGTTGCCATCTGTGCCAGGTAAACGGGCGGCCACACTTGATTCTGGAACAATCATTTTAACGGGTTTCAAAACTGTATCATATATAGAATTGAATTTGTGTACGATTTCATTTGTTTGTTCAATCATTGGTGCCTGGTCATCACCCACAGGAACGATGTTTGCTTTGAATGCGGTTATATCAGCAGCCTGAGAAATAGGGTATGTGAAAAAACCAACAGGAACCCCATTAGCAAATTTTTCTTTTTGGCTGATTTCTGTTTTTACAGTAGGATTACGTTGTAAACGTGCAACAGTCACCAAATTCATGTAATAAAAAGTCAATTCTGTTAATTCTGGCACTTCCGATTGAATAAACATAACGGTCTTATTTGGGTCATATCCAACCGCCAACATATCCAAAGCAACTTCTATTACGTTGCGTCTTACTTTGTCGGGATCGTCAAAGTTATCAGTTAATCCTTGGGCATCAGCAATCATACCATACATTTTTTTATATTCGTACGTATTTTGAACCAAAACATTGTTCTGCAATGCACCGCAAAGATGTCCAATATGTAATGGACCTGTGGGACGCACACCTGTTAAAACAATTTTATCATCTGCCATGTTTTTTTACCTTTAATCAATAATATGATGATAACACTTTTGTATTAAAATTTCCAATAAAAAATCCCGCGTGATGCGGGATTTTACAACTTGTACTTTTCCTATTAACGAGAATAGAATTCGACGACCAATTCTGGATTCATTTGTACAGGATATGGAACGTCTTCAAATGCAGGTACGCGTGTGAAAGTTGCAGTGAAGTTTGCACTGTCAACAGTGATGTAGTCTGGGAAGTTGCGTTCGCCAGATTCCAATGCCAACACAACCAATGGCATTTGTTTCGCTTTTTCACTTACTGTTATAACGTCACCTGGGTTCACACGATAAGATGCAATTTTAACGCGTTTGCCGTTAACATAAATGTGACCATGGCTGACCAATTGACGAGACGAGAACACAGTTGGTGCCAATTTAGAACGATATACAACAGCATCCAAACGTCTTTCCAACAAACCAATCAAGTTTTCAGGTGCGTCACCTTTCATATTTTCAGCTTCGGCATAATATGCATGGAATTTCTTTTCGCCAATATTACCATAATATCCCTTTAATGTTTGTTTTGCACGCATCTGTTTTGCATAGTCAGATGATGAAGAACCGCGGGATGTTGGACCATGTTGGCCAGGTTTATATTTGCGTTTATTAAATGGGGATTTAGCCTGACCCCAAAGATTGACACCTAATGAACGTCCAATCTTTAATTTACGTGTGCTACGTTTTGCACCAGCTCTTGCCATAATTTTATCCTTTTATTTTGGTTTTTGTTGTGCCGAACACTTCACAGAATCCTTATTTCAAACGGGACCAAAAGACACCGTTGATTAATCAGTTCTGGTTATCCAGCGACACCTATTTTATACATTTTTTTAAGAAAAGCAAGAAAAATCCGCTGTATTCTTGGTATCAAGAAAGCACTTGTTCCAAAACTGATTTTATGATAAAATTAGACAGAAAGGAAAGCGGGCGATATATGAAAAATTTATTTGTGGCATTTTTATGTCTGTTGTGTTTTTCGGCATTTGCTGAAAATGTGTGTGAATATGCCCGTATCGCCAATGAATTAAGGCAAAATTGTTCTGGAATTAACGCTGAATTACAGCAGATAAAAAAACACGAAGTTATTAATACCGTTGTGACTGGTGTTGGAACTGTTGCTGGGGGTGGGGCTTTGGTTGCTGGAATCAAAAAGAAAGATTTTGATAAAAAAGCCGAAGAATTAGACAAAAAAATGCAAGAAATTGAAAATATGTCTGATACAGAATTTGTTGCTTTCCTTAAAGATATGGCACAATATCAAGAATTAAAGGATGAATATGATTCAATGTGTCAGATGAAACATGACTATCAGGCAAAGGCAAAAAAAATGGGAAATATTCGTACTGGACTGATGGTTGGAAATACTGCGACCGCTGTTGCTGGTACGGTTATTTCAAACAAGAACAAAAAAGATTCAGATTCTATCAAAGATATGATTCAACAATGTTTAGATACTATACAAGAAAACAGTCAGATAATTGGTCAATCTATGGCAGATTGCGAACGGGAAAATTATGAAAAACTAAAACAAGCGGTTGCAGAATGCAAATTGTTAAGTACGGAAAATATGGACAAGGTTTATAAACAAAGTAAAATATCTGGTATTGTTTCTGGGGTAAATATTGGAACAGGAACTGTTGGAACAATAACATCTGTATTAGCAAACAAAAACCAATACGATAAAAAAACGAAAAATTTAAATACTGTGGCAAATGTATTTGCGGGGACATCTGCGGTTGCATCTGGGGTTTCAACTGTTTTTAATGCGGCTACGTTAAAATCTATTAAATACAATTTAACTATATCGGAATCATGTGAAAAGGCACTGGGTAATTTATGATGAAAACACTATTTGCATTTTTATTATCTTTGTATACTGCAAACGTTTTTGCTGCTTATGGTGGAAATATTGGAGCGCATGATGATCGTGTGTACAGTTCTTTGGCTGATCAAAATTATCGTGGTGTTGTACGTTTTTTTGATAAGCATGGAACATTTTGTACTGGAACTTTTATAACGAAAAATCTGGTGTTAACAAATTCGCATTGTGCGCTACTTTGTAAAAACGGTTGTGCTATAGAATTTTACAATGGTTCCGAGTATGAAAAATCAAATTTAAAAATCGTGGCATATTACGAAAACTTTGAAGTACTTGCTGGTAATGATTGGGCATTATTGGTATCTGATAAAGAAAGCAAATTCTTTGTACCAGTGGTATCAAGAACAACAAACGGTTCTGTGCTTGCTGGTGGCTTTGGAATGCTAAGAATTATCAAAGATGAAGAAATTCCGTTTCTTAAAAAATTGTATGTTGAAACAGATAAAGAATTTCGCAGTGAATGTAAAAAAGAACAAATTTATTATGCGTGTATAAATAAACACGTTGAAAAAAAATTAAAAGATATGGGCAGAAAACCGCTTTTTAATGATGGTGAAAATTTTAAAATTCAAAATTGCAAAATAACCGGTTCTCATCCAAAAAGTCAAAACATGATAAAGACCGATTGTGATGCAGCAGGTGGAAATTCTGGTGGTGGTCTGTTACGTAATAAACAATTGGTTGGATTGGTAAATTCTGTCGTAATGGATGTTTTTTATGAAGAAGACGAAGTTTCTGGTGCAACTGGATTAAAAACAGAAAATTTTTATAATAACTCACAAAAATACATAAAAAAATATGAACAAAGTTCGGTGACAGGTAACAATAATAATGATTCTGGTGGAAATAATTCATCAAATCAGCAACCAAGTAAACCAAACACAAATAGTAATAATTCAAATTCTGGTGGAAATAATTCATCAAATCAGCAACCAAGTAAACCAAACACAAATAGTAATAATTCAAATTCCGGTGGGAATAATTCATCAAATCAACAACCAAGTAAACCAAATACAAATAATAACAACAATGATACGTCTGGTCAGATGTATGATGACCCACAAAAAATAGAAGAAATATTACAACAAAAATTACAAGATTTTAATTGTGATTAATTATGATGATTAAAATCGCAGAAATATGGGTAAGAACTATTCCAATTTAAACGGTCGTTTTTAGCAATATATTTTTTATCGGGTTCAAAAAAACAAAAACCGCAGAAATGCGGGATTTTTTTGTTTTTGTTTTCATCTTTCTAACTTTAATCTAAAAACGACCGTTTTTGGTATAATTAGTATGTTTAATTGAAAGGAGTTATTATGAAACAAGAAAAAAATCAAAAAACAACCTCTACCAATAAAGCACGAAACAATTTCGTTACGGCAAAAGAAAAAGTCACTGATAATGTAATAAAAAAACTTGTAAAAAAATCCAACAAAAACTTCCGTTTGTTTGTTTTATCTACTACAATAGCAATGGCTGGATTTGTTTCAGCAATTGTAGGTCCTACAGATTTTGACGAACTTTTTCCAGAAAAAGATACACAAACAAAAGTTATCGTTAGTTCTTTTCTAACTATGTGTGCGATCTTTTTCGCGGTGATAATACGCTCGATGATTAAAACGAGAGATGAACGTAATACTAATGGCGACACCATCGATATTGGTTTTCTTGAATACACAGAAATAAAAAAAGAAGATATACAAAAGGCAATAGATTTAATTGTCCAAATAAAACAAGATTATCCAGAAATCCCTGCGCAAATTGATGTAGACGCCATAAAACGTTTAGCCGATGTTTTGCCAATTGTTATAAAAAATATGTCCGAACAAGACAAGGCTACTCTGGATACATTATGTGCTGGTGACAAGAAAGTTTTAGATGATAAGGGCTGGTATGCGAAAGCATCTAAGGTATTTGAAAAACATTTTATAAACAACCCGCAAGATTTAGAATTAGTCATAGATGCATACAAAGGTATTGCAATACTTAATGCACAGATGTTTGAAAAAAGCATCAACAAACTTAAAAATTAAGGTTGTATATTGATAAAAAAAATCGCTCTGGTTAGAGCGATTTTTTTGTTTCGTTTATTTCAATACAAAATGAACACTGTATTGTGGTTTTTTATCTGCACCCAATGATGCACGGACCACTTTGTTTGCGGCTACTTGAACTGCTTTGTGCAAGTTATCGTGATTCTTGCGTTCAGTTTTCGTCAATTTATCAATCGCATTTGTGATTTCTATTTGAATTTGACGTTTCATAAATCCTGTTTCATCTGTTTCAAATATACCGGCGCTTGATACTTCGGGAACACCTTTTAAGAATCCACGTTTATCGATTGGTAATGTAACGAATATAGCACCATTAGAAGCGATTTTTTTGCGGTTTTTGTAAACCTGGTCATCGGCACTGCGTTCTGTTTCGCCTTCCATAACAACAAAACCAGTTTGTATGCTTTCACAAACGTATGGTTCCGTACCGTCTTTCAGTGCGATTATATCACCGTTATGAACCAACATCATATGTTTTGCGCCGCCACGTTCCATAGCCATTTTCCCATTTAACATTTCAGAAATGTATTCACCATGCATTGGAATTGATACTTGTGGATGAACCATATCATAAAATCTTTCAAATTCAGGACGGCCTGCATGACCAGAAGCATGTAAATTATCTGTATCAAATATAGTGTATGTTTTTATACCCATGCGTGCCAGTTTGTTATACAAATATGAAACATCTTGTTCGCGACCAGGAATAATAATAGCACTGAACACAACGGTATCTGTTGGCATTAATTTTAATTCTTTGACGTGCCCATTGCAAAGACGTGTTAACATAGCAAATTTTTCGCCTTGGGAACCAGTCAAGAATATAGCCTGTTTTTCCGCAGGTAAATCTTTGATTTCATCAAATGTGTAAACATCATCTTTGCCCAAATATCCATATTCAATACCAATTTCACGAAATTCCGGCAAACCCACGTATGGTACAGGATTTGGATTGCTGCGTTCTTTGATACATGCAATACGTCCCGCTGCGCGTGCTGCTTCAGAAAACATTTTTATACGTGCTAAACTGCGTGAATATCCAGTGACCAAAACGCGGCCAGGTGCATTTTTCATAATTTCGGTTAACGTGTCACGAACCTGAATTTCTGTTGTTTGTGGTGTTTGTCTTTCAGCGGACGTTGAATCACAAACACAAGCCAGTAATTTAGGATCAGAACCGATTTCTGCCAATCTGGTATAATTAGTACCAGGCTCAATAGGGTTATCATCATTAAATGTCCAGTCGCCTGTGTGTAAAATTTTTCCAGCTGGTGTTTTTATAATTAACATTTGTGCTTCTGGAACAGAGTGTGATACGTGAAATGTTTCAACGACAAATGGGTCAAGTTGCAATTCTGCACCATTTGCATCAAATTCAATAATATCTTTTTCTGGATTATAATCCATTTCGATACCATCAAATGTTCTGCGTAAAATCTCAGCAGGAAAACGTGTGCAATATATCGGCTTTCTGAACTTTGGCCATATAAATTTTAATGCGCCGATATGATCTTCGTGTCCATGGGTCATAACAAATGCAACTACGTCTTTTTTATGTTTTTCAAGCCATGCTGTATCGCAATATTGAACATCTCCGGCACCAATTTCTTCTTCCAAGAAACCCATACCACAATCAACAATTAAGTATTTGCCTTTGTATTTATAGACGTACATATTTTGCCCAACGTGTTCCAAGCCACCCAGTGCAAAAAAGTATATTTTTTCATCATTCTTGTCGTTTTCGTGTGCAGGTTTATCTGCAAGTTGTTCTTTGATTTTTACCATACATAATCCTTTTGTTGTGTTATTCTCTTGCATACCCGCAAATTCATTACAAATAAATATATAATTTTATTTGAAGTGAATCTTATGGGTATGCGGTTTATAAAAATTTCGTGGCGCACCCAGCGATAACTTGATAAACATTAATAAAAATCTATAAAAACTCGTATTAAAAAACATCGTTTTTATGATTTTTCTAAATATTTATCTGCGGATTAGTCATGCGCTTTCGCTCTGACACATCCCGCTGGGTGCTTTTATGATGCTGATTCAAAACCACTATCGCGCTTTGTATCAGCAAAAACGGTTGGCGCACCCAGCGGGATTCGAACCTGCAATCTTTGCCTTCGGAGGGCAACGCATTATCCAGTTGTGCTATGGGTGCCGGCAAGTTTATTTTATATTATTTTACCCGAATTTTCAATAATTGTTTGCGAATGAATTCAGGAAACATAAAATTATACAAACCAGATGTGATTTTATGCACTTTGATTTGATTTTCAAGACGTTTTATATCTACATCATTGCAAAACGTTTCAAATTTATGTATGTCGTATCCATAAAACAGGGCATTGTTTGCAATTTTAAAATGTGCAAACAATAAATTTCCAGGAAGAACCGAATCTAAATCTATTATTGCACTGATGTCATCTTTTTCGTTTAAAATAACGTTCTTTGCATGCAAATCAGAATGACAAAGTTTTTTATCTGAAGGATAAAACAGGTCGAAAGTTTTTCGTATACCTTTTGATACAATTGACATTGGAATTGTTGGAATGTCATTATATGGGAGATTTGATATTTTTTGTGAAATTTCGAACAATTGACGATATATGTTGTTTAATTTTTCTTTTGATATTCCTTCTATTAATCTTTCGTGCAAAGTTTTTCCGTAAACAAAAGGGTATGTTTCGCACCAAACATCACCAAAATTATATACAGATACTTTTGGAACATTAATGTTTTCTGATAATAGTAATTTGCTGACTTTTAAGTTGTGTTGGGCGACATTTTTGCTGGAAAATCTGCAAACATATTTATTGTTAGATATTTCAATTATATAAACATCGTGAATACCACCAGGTGTCAAAGGTTTAAATACGAATTCGGCTTTTGGGTATAATTTTTTGATGTTTAAAAATTGTTTGTCTTGGATTTTCATTGTTTGTTTTTATGTTCTTTTTATTGTGCTAACATTGCCAGCATAAAATCATCTAGATCCCCATCTAAAACCGCAGCAGAATCTGTTTTTTCAACGTTTGTACGAACATCTTTGACTAATTGATAAGGGTAGAGAACATAGTTGCGGATTTGACTGCCCCATTCAATTTTCTTTTGAGCTGCTTTTGCTGCATCTTCTTCGGCAGCACGTTTTTGCATTTCAAGTTCATATAATTTAGAACGCAACATTTTCATTGCCAGTTCTTTGTTTTGAATTTGACTGCGTTCATTTTGACAGGTGACAACTGTGTTTGTTGGAATGTGTGTGATACGAACAGCAGAATCTGTTTTGTTAACATGTTGTCCGCCCGCGCCAGACGAGCGATATGTGTCAATTCGCAAATCTTTATCATTTATTTCAATTTCAATAGAATCATCAACATCAGGCCATACATCCACAGATGCAAAACTGGTTTGTCTTTTGCCGTTCGCATTGAATGGTGAAATTCGAACTAGTCTGTGTACACCAATTTCGTTTTTTAACCACCCAAACGCACGTTCGCCAGATATACGGAAAGTAATGCTTTTAATTCCAGCAACATCTCCAGGATGTTCTTCAACAATCTCAATGAAAAAGCCATGTCTTTCGCACCATCTTGTGTACATTCGCGCCAACATTTGTGCCCAATCTTGTGCTTCTGTACCGCCCGCACCAGATTGGATAAACAGAAAAGCACCGTTGTCATCCATTGGATCGCGAAATAATGTCACAAATTTTGCCTTGTGTGCAGATTCTGCCAGTGCAAGTATCGCATCATTTATGTCTTTGTCTTCTGGGGACAATTCATATAAGTCGGTCAAGTTTTTATATTCTGTTTCTAAATGATTTAGTTCTGATAGTTGTTTTTCAAGATTAGATTTTTTTTGTAAAATACCGCGTGCATAATCCGGTTTATCCCATAAATCAGGAGAATTGGAAATTTCGGTTAATTTACTTATTTCTGTTTTAAGTTTTTCTGGGTCAAAGAAACCCCCTTAACGCAGATATGTCGTCAAGTATTTGGTTGAAAATTTCGTTATTTATTGCTGTCATGCCTGAAATATAGCAATTTATTTATTTAAATCAACTTTTTTATATTTTCTTGTGAAAGTTTTATTGCGTTTTTATTACGAATATGATAAAATATTCACAACGAGAGGGATATTCCATGAAAAAATTTTTGTTGGCATTTGGTTGTGTTGGTGCATGTTTGTTGGGAAATGCGGTATCCGCGGTATCAGCCGGCACTGTGGTAAATGATTCTGCACGTGCGGCGGTTTATACGAATTCTGTTGGTGCATCTACTGGTGGATCACGTGGTCAACAGGCTGCGGTGAATGCTTATGTGCAAAATCAGCGCAATACGTATTTTATGATTACGCAACCTGATGTTGATACGGCTTGTCGTCAAAAAATTTACAATTGTTTATCTGATTATTGTGGGGATGTGACGGTTGTTCCGGGTAAGACATCTGGGCGTTGCATGTATGCAACAGAAAGTGAATTGTATAATTATGCATTGCTTTGTTTGCAAAAAGATACATCTATTTTGTTACCTCAATATAATACAATTACAAAAAATGGTTCTGGTGGAATGAATACGGCTGCACGTCTTTGCCCGTCTTATGTACAACAAGAAGTGATGTCTTATTTATCAATGGCAAATATGGCTGATAAATTAACAAAATCTCATTCGGATTTGTGTGTACAACGTCGTCGTGAATTAGAAGCTGCGATGGCATGTCATTCTGTGGCATTGGCATATGGTAATGAAACCAACAGCATGTTAAACACACAGTTGGCGGATTATTGTGGTGCTGGGGTTTCTGGCGGGTCTGCTGAAATGGTAACACGTTTTGCAAATGCTGGAAATGTCGGTGCAAATGTTTGGGGTTGGGCTGAAAAAATTGTTAGTTTAGACTTGAATTCCAAAGGTGCCAATTGGGAGGCCGCAGTCGATGCTGTTTTGGCAAGTTATACAAATCGTATGAATTTGGCATGTGGTGATAATTTACAGTTGAATACAGTGTCTCATCCTACAACGACTAATACAACACCAAATTTACAAGCAGCTGTAGGTGTGGTTGCTGGTGTTGCTTTCCCTGCGACAACAAATACTGTTCCAACTAAAACAGAAGATTATGGTATTTATATGGAAGTGACATCGCGTTCTGAAATATATGATTACAATACTGCAAATCAGGTTGTTCAAGCAGGTTTAACAAATAATGCGTTGACGCAGAATTCTTTCTTGACCAGTTCACAAATGGATACTATGCAAAAGGCATATAAGTATGGTACCAAAGTGTTTATTATTCGCGACAGTTCAAGATGTTTTACAGTGCCTGTCACGACATTGACACAAACGGAAACGTCTGTTATAGCTCAGGCTTTTGCAAATTGTATCAGCAGATAACAACGACCGCCATAATGGCGGTTTTTTGTTAGAAAAAAATCTTCTCGTTCTTGCAAGTTTGTCTTTTTTTTGATATAATGTACCGTATGAAAGTGACAAGAAGAAATTTTTTAAAAACAGTCAGTTTTTCTGCAATGGTTGTTGCTTTAGCACCACGTAATGTTTTTGCAGCGCCTAACTCCATTCGTTCAATAAGAACAGGTTTGCAACCCGGAGGAAAAACACGTTTAGTCATCGAAACCGCATCGCGTCCATCTTATACCTTGTCTTATGCTGAGAAACAATTGATTGTTAATTTATCTAATACAAATGGAAAATCTGACGCACAAACGAAACTGGCAAATCGTACATTGATAAAACGTGTAACACAAATTCAAGAAGGTTCATTATTAAAGGTCGTTGCAACATTAGGTGGTGCTATTGATGCGATTAATAAAAATCAAATAATGGTATTGGAACCAAATGGCGATAATGATTATCGACTTGTTATTGATTTTGTTGCGGGTACGGGTGCCGGGATAAGTACAGCGCGAACCGTGACAACAACAAAAACGGCTGCAAGAACAACAACAAACACACAACCTAAAACAATGCCACAATCTGCAAAACAGCGTGTAATTGTGATTGATGCAGGACATGGTGGTAAAGACCCTGGGTGTATAGGTAAGGGTGGAACCCAGGAAAAAACAGTGGTGTTATCTGTTGCAAAAAAGTTAAAAAATAAATTAGAAGCTAATGGGTATAAAGCATATTTAACACGTAGTGGTGATGTGTATTTAAAATTAGCTGAACGTGCTGAATTTGCAGAAAAGAAACGTGCTGATTTATTTGTTTCTTTACATGCTAATGCAAATCCAAGTCGCGATATGAAAGGTTTTTCAATATACACCTTGTCGGAAAAAGCATCGGACGAAGAAGCACAGAAATTGGCAGATTCTGAAAATGCAGCAGACAAAATTGATGTCAGTGGGTTTGAAAAGTTTTCAAAAGACATTCGTGTTGCGTTATCTTCTTTGCAACAACATGCTGTTGCAGAATTAAGTGAAGAATATGCGAACAGTTGTGCAAAATCATTAAATCGTGCCTCTATTGAACAACAAAAGGGCCCATCTGTACGTCATGCACCGTTTGCCGTTTTGCGTTCTACTGTGCCAGGTGCATTAATTGAACTGGGGCATTTATCTAATAAGAAAGAAGAGGGACTTTTAAGATCTGATGCACATCAAAACAAACTGGTTGATGCAATTGCAAAATCTATAAATTCGTACGATTTTGATGTTTAAAATGTTAAAAAAATCGCTCTGAGTAGAGCGATTTTTTTTATTTAGTTTGTTTTAGTCTATTTTTTAACGTCCAGTATTACCATCAACACTTTGTTTTATGGTCTGGATTGTATTTTGTTTTTCTATTCTAGATATTTTATTACATAATTCTGTATCGCGTTCGCGTGTTTGTGCACTCATATAATAAGGTGCTGTTTGTTCCAAGAAATCTTTGGCAGATTGTGGTAATTGTGCTTCTTCGGATACACCAATAAGTAAAACTTCTGTTTCTTTGCCATCCAGTTTTGATATGTGTTTTTTTAAATTTATACCATTTTCTGCATAAACGAACTGTGCAAAATTAATATTTGATAATTTCATTTCACTGTTGTACCAGCCTGGTTTAACATAAATATAATGACAGCCTAATGGGTCTTTTACTGCGCTGCTGTTAACCAAGTCTGCATCTGTGATAAGATAACGCAAAAGTCTTTTGTCTTGTTGTTGTTTTTGTATTCTTTCTGCGGTGTCTTTAAAATCTACCATGGTTTATCCTTTTTTTGATTGTTTATAATTATATAGTACATAATTATTATTTTGTCAAGTTATTATTTGTTTTTTATTTTGATATATAATATGTTGAAAATTTATGGTGTTATAACAAAACAATTTTATTATTCGGATACATACACAGTATCATCACAGACATAATAGACTTGTCCGTTGTATCTGACTTTAAGGTATGTTTCTGAACCGTAAGTCATAGGTGTTTGTGTTGTGGTCATATTTGCATAGAATGTATCGTCACCCATTCTTATGGTCAAAGATGGTGTTGTAGATTTTTCTGATTTCATGTATAACAACTCATCTCGTATATGCAACACATGTGGAAAACACATATTATCAACATTATCAGGAGCAAAATAACCTTCTGGACACAGCCATTTAGCCCAGAATACTTTATCACCAGTAGAACCAGCTGTAATGGTTGTAATAGCATCACCAGTAAATTGTTCATTATCATACCAACCACCGAATATATAATCCGTTCTGATTGGTACAGGAAGAGTAATATCAGAATCTGTCACACTATAAGATTCTGGAACAACAGCAACCACTGGCCAAGAACTATTGTTAAGATTAAATGTGATGGTATATTCTTGTTTTTCCCATTTTGCCCAGAATACTTTATCACCAGTAGAACCAGATGGGATGGTTGTAATTGGATTACCAGTTAATTGTTCATTGTCGTACCAACCTGCAAATACATAGTCATCATGTACAGGTACGGGCAGGGAAATAGGTGTGTTTTCAGTAATGTAATTGCGCGGTACCATAACACCATCTGGCCAATAACCAGAATTCAAGTTAAATGTAATACTGAAGGCAGGGGTGCAATCATTTACATTGGTCGCACCAGCAACGGAAGATGTGCCATCCGGACAGGTCGAACACCATGGTTTACCGGCATCGTTAAATTGTTCGCGTGTATCAGCATATGTGCCGGCCGGACATGTGTTATCCAATTGTGTGCTGACGAACATATCAGATACCTGCCTTGAAACAGAAGTGCTTTCTTCAATACCACTTAAGAAATTCCCCGGAACATAGGTATTATCCCCGAAGCTGTTTAATCCTCTGCAACCAGCAAATGTAGAAGCAAACATACTTTGTGCGGGTGCACCAGAAATACCGCTAAATAATGTTGGTGGTATAGATCCAGTAAGTCCACTACAACCAGAGAATGTCTGAAAAAACATCTCATGTGCTGGTGTACCAGAAATACCATGATAAACACCATTTACAACACGTCCAAATAAATTCTCTGGTATAGATCCAGTAAGACCACTGCACAACCAGAATGTATTGCTAAACATCTGTCTTGCCGGTGTGCCATCTATACCATGATAAACACCATTTACAACATGTCCAAATAAATCCTCTGGTATAGACCCAGTAAGACCTCTGCACCCCCAGAATGTATTGTCAAACATATCACCTGCTGGTGCACCAGAAATACCACTAAATAATGTTGGAGGTATTGCATATTTTATACCTGGATTGTTAGGATCATCAATGTCTGTTCCGGTAAGGCCTCTGCAACCACCAAATGTCATATTAAACATCCCATATGCTGGTGCACCAGAAATACAACTAAATAAATTTTCTGGTATAGATTCGGTAAGACCACCGCAATTCATGAATGTACCACGAAACATCTCAGTTGCTGGTACACCAGATATGCCATCAAATAAATTCTCTGGTATAGATCCGGTGAG
>Ga0310690_10002897_pt1 | contig 26919 bp, 10 predicted proteins | sample AusTroGonzalo_MG_2_FD_207661 | JGI IMG/M metagenome (GOLD analysis project Ga0310690, IMG submission 207661) | Bovine rumen microbial communities from tropical cattle in Woodstock, Queensland, Australia - Gonzalo_04 (v2) (version 2) | ecosystem: Host-associated > Mammals > Digestive system >...
CGATGTCGAGACCCGAGTCGGTCTCGTCAAGGATGGAGAGCGTGGGGTTGAGCATGGCCATCTGGAAGATTTCGTTCTTCTTCTTCTCGCCGCCGCTGAAGCCTTCGTTCACCGAGCGGTTGGCCAGGTTGGTGGTCATCTCCACCACCTTCTTCTTCTCCTCCATCAGCTTCAGGAACTCGCTGCCGCTCAGCGGGTCGAGGCCGTGGTATTTGCGCTGCTCGTTGACGGCGGTGCGCATAAAGTTGGTGATGCTCACACCGGGAATCTCCACCGGGTACTGGAATCCGAGGAAAAGCCCTTCGCAGGCGCGCTGGTCCACCGGCAGCTCCAGTATGTTCTTGTCTTTGAATATTACCTCGCCTGCTGTGACGGTGTACTTTGGGTTGCCGGCCACCACACCCGCCAGCGTGCTTTTACCGTTGCCGTTTGGACCCATTATGGCGTGCACCTCGCCGCGGTTCACCTCCAGGTTGATGCCTTTCAATATCTCGCGCTCTCCTATCGAAGCGTGCAAATTGCGTATTGACAATAGTGACATGTTATGCTGCAATTGTTTGATTTTTATACAATAAAATACCATGTGGCCACAGAGGCCGCTTTTGCAAAGATACAAAATTATTTTCGCACGCGCGGAAATATATTTGTTAATAGGGCATCGACAGCTCTATCACCGGTTCTGTATCGGTTTTTTCAACCAAACTTGGAATATCGTTAGACTATAGTTTAACCATTTATAATGGTTGAAGGATGGTTGAACGATGGATAAACGATGGTTGAAATGGCGAGAGGATGACGGATGGAAGAGGGCTTGAGGGCGGTTTCATTATAATTATTTTACATTTTGTTGGCTATGTCGTAGATTATTTATATCTTTGCAGCATGAACTGAAGGTCCCGAATACCTTGAAAAACATTCTGTGACAGTGAGTAATGACAGCCTCGACAGCAACGTTATATCCGCGAAAGAGAAGGAGATAGAGCGCGCTCTGCGACCCTCTGGGTTCGACAGCTTTGCCGGTCAGCACCAGGTGGTGGAGAACCTCAAGGTCTTTGTGCGAGCCGCCAAAGAGCGCGGCGAGCCCCTCGACCATGTGCTCCTCTACGGCCCTCCGGGTCTTGGTAAGACGACCCTCAGTAATATTATTGCCAATGAGTTAGGGGTCAACATCAAGGCCACCAGCGGCCCTGTGCTCGACAAGCCCGGCGACCTCGCAGGCCTGCTCACCTCGCTCGAGCCCAACGATGTGCTCTTCATCGACGAGATACACCGCTTGTCGCCCATCGTCGAGGAGTATCTCTACTCCGCTATGGAGGACTTCCGCATCGACATACTCATCGAGAGTGGCCCCGCCGCACGCTCGGTGCAGCTAAGTCTCAAGCCCTTCACCCTCATAGGCGCCACCACGCGCAGCGGCATGCTCACCGCACCGCTCCGCGCCCGCTTCGGCATCAACTGCCGTCTCGAGTACTATGACACAGAGACGCTTACCCGTATTGTCAACCGCTCCGCAGGTCTCCTGCAGGTCAAGATAACCAGCGAGAGCGCCATAGAGATAGCGCGCCGCTCGCGCGGCACTCCCCGCATCGCCAACCGCCTCCTGCGTCGTGTGCGCGACTTCGCACAGGTCAAGGGCGACGGCACCATCACCCTCGACATCGCGCGCTACGCTTTGCAGGCCCTCAATGTTGACCGCAACGGTCTCGACGATATGGATATACGCATCCTCACCACCATCATCGACAAGTTCAAGGGCGGTCCCGTGGGCCTCAACACTATCGCCACTGCCGTCGGCGAGGAAGCCGGCACCGTCGAGGAGGTCTACGAACCCTACCTCATACAGGAAGGCTACCTTATGCGCACACCACGCGGCCGCGAAGCCACCGCATTGGCCTACCAGCACTTAGGCAAACTCAAACAAGGTTCACAACAAGAGCTATTCTGATGACATCACTCGACTATACCATACTCTACTCCGCCAACCTCGCCTTCATCATCACTCACCTCTACGGCTGGCTCCTCAAGCGCTTCTGGAAACCAGAAGCTTACTCACTCCATTTCGACCAGCTCTTCCCCGCTCAGCGCTCCGTCAGCGTCATCTACCTCATGCAGCTCTTCGAGCTCCCCTACCTCCTACAGATTGGCGACCCCAACGCCCTCATCTACGTCAACGCCTTCGCCCTCCTCTTCTTCTCGTTGCAGATGTACTATATGTGCGAGGGTTACTTCTTCCCCCGTGCCCACCGCCACATCAAGGAATACTATGTTATAATTCCCTCTGTAATAGTGCTGCTACCATTGCTGTTGCAGGCTCTGGGAATCATCACTCTGCCCGACGGCTGGCGTCTCTGGACCGTCGGCGCCGTAAGTGTGCTCTTCCTCTTTTACTTCTGGCGCAACATACGTATGGCGCTCAGAATCAAGCGCGCCGTCCAGATGGCCAACGAAGAGCAATATGCTGACAGTGACGACTTCCCCGTGCGCTTCGCCAACCTCATCCGCTGGGTCCCCACCGGCGTCCTCGTCCTGTTGGCCATCAATTTCTATGCTGATAACGTATGGGTTAAATTTGTACGCGACATCCTCTTCATTGGCGCCAATGTATGGTTTTGTCTCCTCACCCTCAACCCCTGGCGCAAGCTTATCGATAAACCCGACACTGAAACTGAAAGCCAGACGGTTACGCGCCCCCTGCTCTCCGATGCCCGCTACGATGAGCTTGCACGCCGGCTCGACCATCTCCTCACCGAGGAGCGTATCTTCACCGAGCAGCACATCACCATCGACACCCTTATCTTGCGCCTGGGAACCAACAGCAAATACCTCGCCGAAGTGATACGCCGTAGCGGCTACCAGTCGTTCTACGACATGATCAGCCAGCATCGTGTGCGGCATGCCATTGCCCTCATCCACCAGAATCCCGACCAGCGTCTGGCGGACATCTCGGAGGAGTGTGGCTTCTCCTCACCGGCATCCATGTCCAAAGCCTTCAAGTCGCAAGGCAAGGAACCCCCGTCGAGTTACCGTAGCTGATTTTTTGTCTTTCCTCTGGCAGGAAAACTTCTTTCCTGTAGGTGGAAAATGCTTTCCCCTGCCGGAAATGTTGCTGTTGTATATATTGCTGTAGTACAGAGTTTTCATAGGTCCTTTTTTCTTTAATAGAAAAAGATTGTTCCCCTTGTGGAAAATTCCGCAAAGGGAAAGACGGTTTGTTATATTGTTGGTACTTTTGCACCCGATTTTTAAGAAAAAAGAGATGTCAACAAAGTTAATTATCCTCCTTTCCATCGGTGCTCTGGTGCTCGGGGTGCTGGTGTGGTTCATCATCAAGGCCTGGCGTTACCGTCGCGACCATCCCGACGAGGTCTACTGGCCGTACAATGATATGAAGAGTGAAGAATGAATTAGCCCCGCGAGGGGCGAAAGGCATACAGGCAGGGGTGGTAACCCCTGAAAGAAATGAAATAAAACAATAATATAATAATGAAACGAACACACATCTTTAAGACGATTCTTCCGGCGCTGCTGCTCCTGACGGCTGTCGCCGGAGGGGACGGCGTATGGGCGCAGCATCCCAACATTGGCAGCATCAGCTACAACAGCACGCTGGGCGCCTATGCCATCACAAACTTTAACAACTTGAAGGACTTGTCGGTATATGTGAACGGAGAGGGCACATACAGTACGGGAGTCGCGGAGAGTGTTGCGCACGACTGCAGCGGACTTACCTTCAAGCAGACCAGTAACATCGACTGCAGATATATCAACGATACCATACGTGCTATCGGTGCTTACGGCAACTCGCAGGGGGTGTCGAGCAGGGACCTGACAGATTCGTGGCGTCCATTCAGGGGCACCTACGACGGACAGGGGCACGTCATTGATGCTCTTAAAGTTAAGGGCGACAGCTATTTCAAGACTCACACCCAAGTTTACTTCTGCGGTGGTTTTTTCGGTGTTGTGGATGAGGGAACTGTGTTGAGGAATATACGTCTTGTGAATCCGTCGGTGTGTAATGCGATATCGTTGGAGGCTGTTATGTCGGGTAGAGCCAAGAACGGCAGGGTACCGGTAGATAAATGGTACAGTAACCTTAATTGTGTGCGTTACGACATGGCGGGCATTGTTGGCGTTACCGAGGGGGGGAGCATAGAGAATTGTTATGTTTTCAATCCCCAGTTCCGCTTCACCCATGCAGACAGTCTGGAATTCTTGGAGATATCAACATACAATGAGGGGGTTTTGTGGATGGACATGACGGCCATCTGCACCGAAAATAATTCATCTATTATAACGAACTGTTCGGAGGTGTACGTTGTGAGTGCGGGCATGGGGGTTACCTTTGCGGACAACGGTGTGGGTGCCGATGCGGGATTTGTCTATTCGGGGAACAGGTTTTACAGGCCGTGGAGTGCTGTTGGCATACGCTACAGTGGGACGCGTGCGGGGTGTAGCCTTGGTTTCACTGACGGAGAAGGCAATAATATCCCCTTCTCGGGGAGTAGTCCCGACTACACGCTCAGCACGATAGAAAAAAACAGCGTCATCACTCCGACATTTACCCCCATCACCTACCAGCTCACCTACGACAACATTGACGACGCCACTTTCATCACTCCTAATCCCACTACCTATAATATTGAAACCGAGACTTTCTCCCTCAACCGTCCTTCGCGCGAGGGTTATACCTTCCTCGGCTGGGTCGGCACCGACTTGCCAAGGGTCACTAAGGAGGTTACCATCAACCGTGGTTCTATGGGCGACCGCCATTATACCGCCCAGTGGGTCGAGGGTGTCGAGCCTATCTTCGATGTTACCAACCAAGGCAATCGCTTTACAATCAAGCGCGACGTGACCACCACCGAGCAGACGGTCTACTACCGCACGGTAGCCCTCACGGCCTTCGCCGGACAGCACTTCAACCAGACGAGTGGCACCGTCACCTTCGCCGTGGGCGATAGTGTCAAGACTATCACCGTCACCGAGAGAACCCCATCCGGTGATGCCTATAAGTACCAGACCTCCACTTCGCGCACTTATCGCTTCGAGGTGCTTGACGAGGGCGGCTTTGAGCTGGCACACAGAGACCGCACCATTACCAACGGCCTCACACAGTATAGCGCCACGAAGGTGAGCAAGAGCGTCACCAACCTCGTCACAATAAGCAATGGCAGCATCTCATCCGGCATGAGCAGCAGCAAGTACCTCGATGTCAGCTACACGCCGCCCAGCGGCCAGGTGGAGACCAGCGGAACACTCAACGGCTACGTCCTTATCGACGACAGCTATGACTACGCGCAGAAGCCTGCCACCGTGAGCACCAGCACCCTTATCAACAGCACCGGCGCCACCGCCAGCTACCTCAATACACTGGGCTATAAGATATACGCCACCGTCTACTTCACCGAGAAGGAGCGCGACGACGGCTACCAGTACATCCAGATTATCGCCGGTAACAGCAACGCCAGCTACGACACCGGATACGACCCTGATGGGTCTGTCAACGACCCCTCGAACTCCATCTATAAAGTCTGTTTCGAGCTTTCAAACAACAGCAACGCTGAGGGCAAGGTCTACTTTCCCCACCGCAGCACAGGAACTGACGAGTTCAGTCACTCCACTGGCAAGCTCTGGCAGCAGAAGTTCAAGAGCGGCTACAGCGCTTCGGGTAGTGTCCTCCTCAGCCCCACTGTCGATTATATCACCACGCGCTTCGATGCCGGCGGCAACAATGATGACACCTGGGGCTACAAGAACCTCTTCGTTCGTATGGCACTCTGCGATGCCGTTGCCCCCACCCGTCTCGACAACCCTGTCGTCAACTCCGGCCCACACGCCAAAGGCAACATAGCATACGTCTCCGTACCGTTCAAAGAAATTGTTACCGTTGTTGGTACGCCCACCCTCAACACCAGCTGGGGTACCCTTAAATATATTGAGGGTTCCGGCACCAATGTGCTCACCTTCGCCGATACCATCACCGCCGAAGTAGGCACCAGACTGCAAATCACTTCCTGTACAAACTATAGCAACATCAAGGACTTGGCAGGTAATCCCTTAAGTAGCACCATTAGCTATTATGGCTTCACCGAGGTGGTGACCGCCTCCCACAACTACACCATCACTTACACTCTCCACGGCGGCACAGCGACACCCGCCAACCCCGACACCTACAACTACTCCACGGCTTCTTTCACCCTTACCAATCCCACCCGCACAGGCTATACCTTCAACGGATGGACTGGTTCCGACCTCACCGAGGCCTCCATGAGCGTCACCGTTGCCACCCATTCACATGGCGACAAGCGCTTCATCGCCAACTGGACTCCCATCACCTTCGTCGTCGTCTTCGACAAGAACGGCAATGGTGCCACCGGCAGCATGGATACCATGCATTTCACCTACGACGAGGCCCAACCGCTCCTTGACAACGGCTTCTCCAGAACAGGGTATAACTACGTTGGCTGGAGCGCTACCCCCGACGGCGACGTAGTCTACACCGACGGTGAGAGCGTCAGCAACCTCACCAGTGTCGACGGCGACACAGTCGTTCTCTATGCTCATTGGGATATCATCACCTACACCATCAGCTACGACCTCTCTGGCGGCAGTGTGGCTACTCCCAACGCCACCTCATATACCGTCGAGAGCGCCGACATCACCCTCACCAATCCCACCCGCGACGGCTACACCTTCGCCGGTTGGACAGGCACCGGCCTTGATGCGGCGACCCTGAGCGTCACCATCGAGCATGGTTCCACGGGCAACCGCACTTACACCGCCACCTGGACCATCAACGTCTATACCATCAGCTACGACCTCGCTGGCGGCAGCGTGGCTACACCCAACCCCACCTCCTATACCGTCGAGAGCACCGACATCACCCTTGTCAACCCCACCCGCACAGGCTACACCTTCGCAGGATGGACGGGTACCGACCTCGCTGAACCGACAACGACTGTCACCATCTCGCAGGGCTCCACCGGCGACCGCGCCTACACTGCCATTTGGACCATCAACATCTACACCATCAGCTACGACCTCGCTGGCGGTAGTGTGGTTACTCCCAACCCCACTTCATATACCGTCGAGAGTACCGACATCACCCTCACCAATCCCACCCGCGACGGCTACACCTTCGCCGGTTGGACGGGCACCGACCTCGATGAGCCGACCCTGAACGTCACCATTGAACAAGGCTCCACCGGCGACCGCACTTACACCGCCACCTGGACCATCAACATCTACACCATCAGCTACGACCTTGCTGGCGGCAGCGTGGCCACACCCAACCCCACCTCCTATACAGTCGAGAGTAACATTACTCTTGTCAACCCCACCCGCAACGGATATGACTTCACCGGCTGGACAGGCACCGGTCTCGCAGAGCCGACTATGAGCGTCACCATCGAGGACTCCACTGGCGACCGCAGCTATACTGCCACCTGGACGCCACATATCTATGCTATAAATTACAACCTCAATGGCGGTAGCGCCGACAACCCCACTTCTTACACCATCGAGACCGCCACCTTCACCCTTGTCAACCCCACCTGCGACGGCTGCACCTTCGCCGGCTGGACGGGTACCGACCTCTCCGAGCCGACCACGACCGTGACCATCGCGCACGGCTCCACCGGCGACCTCTCCTATACCGCTACCTGGCTTCTGACTCTCCCCTACAGCTACGGATTCGAGGAGGAAGACGGCTGGGCTAATTGGAGCTCCCTGACAGGGAATAATGAGAGAATTCGTGGCGGCATCCGCCACAGCGGCTCTTATTGCTTGCGCTTCAGAGGCTCCACCTCCAATGTCGTGGTGCTGCCGCCCTTCAATGCCGCCACCTCCAGCCTGCAGCTCTCCTTCTGGTCGACACCGGAAATCATTAATCCCCGATGCGGCACCTTCTCGGTGGGCTACCTCACCGACCCCGCCGATGCCGCCACCTTCGTCGCCGTCAGGACCTACAGCTACAGCGACTGGACCTCGAACGACTACCGTCGCAAGGTGGTCAACTTCGAAGGTGTCCTCCCCGACAATGCCCGCCTCGCCTTCCGCCACAACCCCACCGCGAGTAACTATTATTGGTTTGTCGACGATGTGGTGGTGACGGCACCCGGCTGCTTCGCCCCCGAGGAGCTGGAGGTGAGCAATATCAGCGCGGGCGCCGCCACCTTCAGCTGGCTGGCCACTGCCGGCACTCAGTGGGAGTATGCCATCGTGGCCAACGCCGCCGACGACTATAGCCCCACCGATGGCGAATTTACCCCCGCTCAAGCAATCACACAATCAAGCAATCAAGCAATCACCATCAGCACCCTCTCACAACTCACCGACTACGCCTTCTTCCTCCGCCGCGCCTGTAGCGAAGAGAGCAAGAGCGAAGCTGTGTCGGTGCGCTTCCGCACCCGTATGACACCGACGGCGCTGCCCTACGCCAACGACTTCGAGTCGTCGAACGGCTGGATTCTGGAGAACGGCAGCCTCACCAACCAGTGGGTCTGGGGCACGGCAGCCCACGACGACGGCACCAAGTCCCTCTACATCTCGAACGACGGCGGCGCCACCAACAGCTATTCCACCGCCGACGCCACGGTCTATGCCTGGAAGACCTTCTCCTTCGAGGACGGCTACTACAGCTTCTCCTATGACTGGCGGGCCTATGGCGAAGAAGACTGGGATTACCTGCGCGTAGCCTTGGTGCCCGACGAGACCGAACTGACAGCCGACATATCTGTGCCGGACGGCTTCGACCACGATGAGTTGCCCGACGGCTGGATAGCCCTCGACGGCGGAAGTCAGCTAAATGATACGTACGAGTGGCATCGATTCACCGCCCCCATCACTGTCGCCGCCGGCAGCTACAAGGTGGTCTTCGTCTGGAGAAACAGTTATTATGAAAGCCACCTCCCTGCTGCCGTCGACAATGTGCGCATTATGAAGTGCAAGCATTTCGTCGCTGCCGGCAACTGGAACGATGCCGCCAAATGGAGTCCTGCCGGTGTGCCTGCCGCCGGAGAGTCGGTCTTTATCGAAGCCGCCGCCGTCATCCCCACCGGCTGTGTGGCTGTCTGCGACAAGGCCGTTATCAACGGCGGCAGCGTCACCATCGCCGACGGCGGGCAGCTGCTATGCAACAGCGACATTCCCGTAACGGTACAGAAGAACGTCGCCGCAGGCCAGTGGAACGGCATCAGCGGCCTGAATTATGTCTACGACCTGACCCCCCTCACCAACGTCGATTACGACCTCTTCCGCTACGACGAGGAGAATGCCCAATGGCTCAACCAGAAGGCCGGCAACGGCGCAGCAGGCTTCAACAAATTGACACGCTTTTATGGCTACATCTACCGCCGCGCTGCCAGCGCCACCGTCGACCTGGCGACCTATAACTATAATGAATTTGGCGGATGTTATTACTATGCCAGATGCAGCGACGACGCCCTGCGGGGCTTCAACCTGGCAGGCAACCCTTGCACCCACGACATCTACTTCGGCACCGGCATCGAAGTCAGGAATGGCTCCATCGCCCCGGGATTCTACACCCTCAACCCCGACGGCACCTGGCGCGCCCACACCGCCGCCGACCCCATCCACACGGCCGAGGCCTTCCTCATACAGGTCACCACCGACAATACCGCTCTCGCCTTCTACAACACCAACGCCGCTCCGGCGCAGTCTAAGGCCGCACCCGCAGCCACCCTCGCCTTCTCCGTCAAGGGCAACGGGCACGAGGATGTGGCTTACGCCATGATGGGCGACATGGGCTTAATGGGCAGTATGGGTTTGCGGAAGATGCCGCACCTCAACGTTGAGGCCCCCAGCCTCAGCATCGACGGCTACGCCATCGCCACGCTCAGCGACAGCTGCAAGGCCTTCCCGCTGACGCTGAAGGCCCAGCCGGGCGAGTACACCCTGACCACCCAGGCAATCAAGCAATCAAGCAATCAGACAATCACCTACTGCCACTTGATCGACCGTGTGGCTGGCAAGGATATCGACCTGCTGCGCGACAGCACTTACACATTCACGCAATCAAGCAATCAAGCAATCAGCGACCGTTTCTTGGTGAAGCTCTCGCCCAATGCCCCCACTTCCCAGCAGCCTAACGCCAGCTTTGCCCGCATCGTGGGCGACCGCATCGTCGTCACCGGCGAAGGCGCTCTGGAAGCTTACGACGTCATGGGACGCAAACTCTTCTCCACGGAGATAAATTCTCAATTCTCAATTCTCAATTCTCAATTCCCGGGAACGGGAGTCTACCTCCTCCGCTTGGGCGAGAAGAGCCAGAAGATAGTAATTAGATAATTATCCCAGCCCTGCGGGCTGTAATCTATAAATCCAGTAATGAATTAGATTTATGGATTTCGCCGAAGGCGGGAAAAATAAATAAAGAATATGAAGACAAACAAGATAATCATGATAGCAGCCGTGGCGGCGATGTTTGCTGCTTGCGGCAAGGACAACCCCTCCATCTCGCGGTTGCGCATCCTCTCTGAGGATATGGCGGCTCCCAGCACCAAGCAGCACGTCGACCCCGCTCAGCTTAACAGCTCCGCCTCCTGGATCTCCGGTGAGCTCATAGACCTCTGCGGCTCCCCGTTCGGCATCGTCAGCGATGGCAGCTTCTACATCAATGTCGAGGGCGCCGACCTGCCGGACAACCTCTACGCCATCTACCCCGCCACCACTACCAGCGGCGGCAACGACATCAGCGTCGTCAACAACGGCAGCGGCGCCAGCACGATGGTGATACGCAGCCTCGCTGTCAACTTCCACGCCTCGGGCCACGATGTGGTCTTCCCGATGGCCACCGGCCTCACCGACAAGAGCGACGGCAAGCTGCTCTTCAAGCACCTCACCGGCGGCTTCAAGCTGACCCTCACCGACACTTCCGCAGCGCGCGACTACACCGTAGGCTCCCTCAAAGTGGTGGTCTACGGCAACGGCTCGGCTCCCGCGCCCCCCACCGCCCATGGTGTCACCGCCCGATGGGCTGTGCAGGGCCCCGTGCTCCCCAGCGGCGAGGTGGGATCCATAATTGGAGACCAGTCCGTGGGCAACGCCAGCGAGATGCACTTCACCATAAAGACCGACGGCGTCGCCGGCAAGAGCATCCCCCACGACGGCAGCATCGTCCTCTGCGTACCTGTCACCGTCTCCAGCGTCAAGAAGCTCGTGGTCACCGCCTACAGCGTCGAGGGCACCCAGCTCTTCGTCCGCACCAAGGAACTCGCCACCGCGCAGAGCATCCTGCCTAACCATATCTACCCGGTCCCCGAGGTGGAGTTCTGAAGAATGAAGAGTGAAGAATTATAAATTAATTAGAAATGAAAAGCAAGAGACAATATATAGCACCGGAACTGACAGTGGTCAGCTTCAGAACTGAACGCGGCTACGCCCTCAGTGGCGCCCCCGACAGGAGCATCTTCGACTTCTCGCTCTTCGAGCCCGAAGAGGGCTACAACAGCCAGTCGCAGCAGAACTGGTACGAGGAGGATGAGTCCTTCTTCGGCAGCGGCTGGTAGCTGAAAGGGTTATGGGTTATAGGTTATGGTGAGGGTGATAAAATTATATTTTTTGCAGTGTTGAAAAAAGTTCGTACTTTTGCAGTCCAAATAAGACTGTAAATTATGCGAACACTGATTAAGAATATCAAGGAGCTTGTGCAGGTGGAACGCCAGCCCAAGCTCCGTGCACAGGGCAAGGAAATGGCCCAGATGGAGACCGTCAAGAATGCCTACCTCATGGTTGAGGAGGGCAAGATAGCGGCTTTCGGGCCTATGAATGAGCTCAAGGAGACCAATGCCGACCGCGTGGTCGACGCCACAGGCCGTCTGGTCTTCCCTACCTTCTGCGACTCACACACACACATCGTTTATGCCAACTCGCGCGAGCACGAGTTCGTCGACAAGATACGTGGCCTCAGTTACGAGGAGATAGCCAAGCGTGGCGGCGGCATCCTCAACTCGGCAAAGGCCACTGCGGCGGCCTCCGAGGACGAGCTCTACGACATGGCTCAGCGTCGCCTCGACGAGGTGATGCGCCTTGGTACCGGCGCCATAGAGATAAAGAGCGGCTACGGTCTCTCCACCGAGAGCGAGCTGAAGCTGCTGCGCGTCATCCGCCGCCTCAAGGAGAATTCGCCCATGACTATCAAATCCAACTTCCTCGGCGCCCACGGCATCCCCATGGAATACCGCGGTCATCAGGAGGATTATGTGGATTTGGTGATAAACGAGATGATTCCCAAAGTGGCTGCAGAGGGCCTGGCCGACTTCATCGACGTGTTCTGCGACCAGGGCTTCTTCACTGTCGAGGACACCGCCCGCATACTCGAGGCCGGCATCAAGTACGGCATGAAGCCTAAGATCCACGCCAACGAGATGGCCGTCTCGGGTGGCGTGCAGGTGGGCGTCAAGTACGGCGCCATCTCCGTCGACCACCTCGAGCAGATGGGTGACGCCGAGATAGAATGCCTCAAGGGCACCGAGACCATGCCTACCATCCTCCCGGGTTGCGCCTTCTTCCTCAACCTGCCGCTATCGCCGGCCCGCAAGATGATTGAGGCAGGCCTGCCGGTGGCAATGGCTTCCGACTACAACCCCGGCACCTCGCCCTCGGGCAACATGCAGCTCATCCTCTCGATGGCCTGCATCCGCTACCGCCTCACTCCCGAGGGGGCATTGAACGCCACCACCCTCAACACTGCCTACGCTATGGGCGTAAGCAAGGAGGTGGGCAGCATCGCCGTCGGCAAGAAGGCCAACTTCTACATCACCAAGCCCATCCCGAGCTACGAGTACATGCCCTACGCCTACGGTGAGAACAAGGTGGAGCGCATCTTCCTGAACGGCATTGAAATATGATAACTGCTACCAATATCAACAAGAGCTACGGCTCGCTGCATGTGTTGCGCGACGTCAGCCTCACGATAGCACCGGGCGAGGTGGTCAGCATCGTCGGCGCCAGCGGGGCAGGGAAGACCACGCTGCTCCAGATACTCGGCACCCTCGACCGGCCCGACAGTGGCACGCTGCTCTACGGCGACACCGACGTCACCAAGCTGAAGGAGAAAGAGCTTGCGGCCTTCCGCAACCGGCAGATAGGCTTCGTCTTCCAGGCGCACCATCTGTTGCCCGAGTTCACCGCCGTCGAGAACGTGATGATACCGGCACTGATAGGCGGCGTGAGTCAGGCGGAGGCTCGCCGCAGCGCGATGGAGCTCATTGAGCGCTTAGGTTTGGCCGACCGTGCGTCGCACAAGCCCGCGGCCCTCAGCGGGGGCGAATGTCAGCGCGTCGCAGTGGCACGAGCCTTGATAAACAAGCCCATGGTGGTGCTCGCCGACGAGCCCTCGGGCAACCTCGACTCGCAGCGCGCCCGTGAGCTCCACAGTCTCTTTTTCGACCTCCGCAAAGAGCTGGGGCAGACCTTCGTCATAGTAACCCACAACGAGGAACTGGCCGAGATGGCCGACCGCAAGATAACCATAAAAGATGGAAAGAACACAGAATAAGCAGCAGGTCATCTACGGCCTGCGTCCAGTAATAGAAGCTGTCGCCAGCGGCCAGCAGGTGGAGCGCGTGCTGGTCCAGAATGGACTCAACTCATCGCTGCTCAACGAGCTGCGCACCAAACTCAAGGAGCAAGACATCCCCGTGCAGTACGTGCCCGTGGAGAAGCTCAATAAGCTGACCTCGGGTAACCATCAGGGCGTTGTGGCCACCATCGCTGCGGTGAAGTACCACAGCTTCATGGAGCTTGCTGAAACCCTTGGCGAGAAAGCCCTTGTAGTGCTTCTGGACCACATCACCGACGTGCGCAATATGGGTGCCATAGCCCGCACTGCCGAGTGTACCGGCGTGAGTGCCCTGATTGTGCCCGACCACGGCTCGGCGGCCATGAACGAAGACGCCGTCAAAACTTCCAGCGGTGCCTTGCTGCGTCTGCCCGTCTGTCGCGAGCAGAACCTCAAGACTGTCGTCAACCTCGCCAAACAGTATGGCTTCCAGGTTGTCGCCGCCACCGAGAAGGGGGCAGTCCACTACCGCACCGTCGACTTCACCAAGCCCACCCTCCTCATCATGGGCAACGAAGAGACCGGCGTCAGTTCCGAATTGCTGAAAATGAGTGACGTGCGCGCCAAGCTGCCCATGGTCGGCGAGGTGGCCTCCCTCAACGTCAGCGTCGCCGCCGGCGTCTTCATGTACGAAGCTCTCGAACAGCGCGGGGCATAGCTCCGTATCCCCTCTGTACCCACTCCGTCTCATTTCCGGTATCTTCTCGGTTGTTCTACGGTATAATCCATTAAACAATCGGTGAATAATCGTTAAGCAACAGTAGAACAGTCGAAACGACTTCACGGCGGCACCGTCGTGTGTGCTTCTTCATGCTGTTTTGTTGTCGGAAAGGTTTGACGCATAATACAATAGAAATTATTTATAAATTTTTAGTATAATAATAGGCGACATGTCGAAAAAAATGTGTATATTTGTATCGGCAAATGTGTGCCCGCAAAGGGTGTGTTTTGCCGCAATGTAATATGTAAACTATTGATTGATAACAAAAAATAATACACAATATGAAAACCAGGTTTTTTATCCTCGGTGCAATTTTTACAGTTTTGAGCTTCGGAGCGAGGGGTCAGGTGAACAATCTGTTCAACCAAGGTTTCGAAGCAAACGAACAGGTGAACTATGCTGTGACCCCACAGTCGGGGTTCGAGTACTCCACGACGCTTTATTCCGAAGGAAGCCGATCCCTCAGGCTGTTGCAGTCCACTGACGAAGACATCATGGTTGTCACCGACACGATAGATCTGAGGCAGTCAACCCTTCTGCGCTATGTCACGCTGGAGTTTGACCACTACTGCAATATCGATGTCAACAGCGATGCTGACAAGGATATCGGCCTGGTGTATGTCAAGCTGGTCTCGTGGTCTGATGCCAACTACCGCAAGCTCGGCGATGCGGAATACAATAGGGACCGCGACTCGTACAGCAGTAATTTCGTGACGACGAAGTCCTTCAGCCGTAACTCGTACAGTGATTGGGGTTCGGGCTCGGCAACCAACTCGAAGTGGAAGAGTGAGCGCTTCGACATCAACGACATCATAAGCACGTCAGTGCCATTGGAGGAGCGCCAGCTGGTGTTCCGTTTCGTGCTGAAGCAGCGCACGAGGAGCGGCGGTGTGCCCAGCAGCGCGGGCTGGTGGATAGACAACCTGCATGTGAGGGCGAGTCAGGACCCGATGGTGAAGCCCAAGGTGAAGATAGCCTACTATCCCGATGGCGGTGCCCATCCGAGCAGCGCCGGCGCACGCATAATGATAGATGCACGTACCGACGTCACACAGGGCATCAACAACGACTCTGTGTATCTGTTCTATACCATTGGTGCCGACCCGACGCCGGTGAAACTCTCCATGGCGTCGCTGGGCAGCTACACGGGACACGACAACATTACGTGGCGCCGTTTCAGCGCACGCATACCTTTCTGCGGATATGACACGGTGATGCGCTTCCGCTGCGTGGTGAAGGACGGCACGTCGAATGCCACCGAGGCGACGTACCCGGCGGCGGCCGACGAATGGCTGAGATACTGGTGCATACGTGGTTCGGGCTATGCGCCGTCGACGATACCGGAGCAGATGACCGGTGACGAAGAGGTGAATCTGTTCCCCTTCGGCAACTTCGCCGACACGCGCTGCGAGTGGGTGCTCGACTCGGCACTGCTGGCTTCGGCGGGCTACGGTCCCGGAGCCGTTACCGAAGTGCGCTTCGTTGTGGCCGCCGCTGTGGAGCAGGACCAGACGCGCCCTAACTTCCAGCTGCGCTTCAAGAATGTGCCGGGCAACTACAGTGTGCCGGCGACCAGCGATGTGGTACCTTTCACGAGCGGCTATATGTGTGTGGGCTATGACGGAGACCTGGAGATAGAGCAGACTCCTGCCAACACTGTGATAGTGATACCTCTGACAGACACCTTCTTCTATTCTGGAGCCGGCATAGTGATACAGTCCATACATAACGGCACGGCGAACCCGGGTGCCGTAAAGCTGAAGATGTTCTCCAGAAGTACCACGAAGACCAAATACTTCTACGGCAAGAGCGCCGCATACGGTGCCAATGCCTATAATGACCCCGAGATGACGGTATCGTCGTTCCTTGACGAGCGCCGTCCGGCAATGGGACTGATTACCCGCAGCAACCAGTCGTTGAGATACGACGCCGGTGTGTCGGCGCTGGTGTTCCCCAGCAGCACGGCTCCTGTGGTCACACAGCCCACGCACATAGAGGTGACCCTCAAGAACTTCGGTGAGCATGCTTTCAACTCGGCAGAGATCAACTACAGCATCGACGGCACCATCAATGGCAGCCACACCTGGACCGGCACGCTTGCAGGTGGCGCGACGACCACGGTCACCGTGGCCAACAACCTGACATTGCCGGCGGGTTTCCATACAATACGTGTCTGGACGTCGGACACGCTGGGGGTGGGCAACCTCCGCTACCGCGACCATGAGCCGTTGAACAATGCGAGCAACATGAACAACCCGAACGACACGTCGTTCATCGTCTGCGCCGGTCCGTTGAGCGGTGTGCGCTACGTCGGCGGCGAGAATGCCGACTACAACACCATGGAGGAGTTCCTCTTCTCGCTGAGCCTGTGCGGCATGGACGACTCTCTGGTGGTCAAATTGTCGTCAGACAGTGTCTACCGCCCGTTCAGGATGCCGTCGGTGAATGGTTTGACGCAGTCGCACTATCTGGTGCTCGAGCCGCAAGGAGAAAGGGTTAAGGTGCTCTTTGATAACGACAATACGCAATATATGGTCAACCTGGAGGATGCCGACAACGTCCGTTTACGCAGGATGGACTTCGTGCGTCGCTCCGGTGCCCTTACAAACATGGTGGTCATGGGTCAGAACAGTGCCAACTGCGTGCTGGAGAATTGTACCTTCATTGACAGTGTTTCCAACCCTGCTGCCGCTATGCGCATAGCGGCCATGGTGGCCAGTGGCTTTGCCGACAACCTGACGGTGCGCGGCTGCCGGTTCATAGGCGGCGCTGTCGGTGTCGACATCAGCGGACAGGCCATGGACCTGCGTTCCACAGGCGCCACGGTGGAGCGCTGCTATTTTAGCGGCCAATACTCGAACGCCCTCAAGGTGCAGAACATGACCAATGTGACGGTGACGAAGAACGAGTTGTACGATGTGACGAGCAACAGCAGCTATGTGCTTCAGGCCTATGCCTGCTATGGCACCGTCCGCATCACAGCTAACAAGTTGTACACCTCGCACGGCGCCGGTGCACTCGGCGTCAGCAAGGTGAACGGCACCTCGTCCAACCGCGCCATAGTGGCTAACAACATGGTGGTCTGCAACGATGACGGTGCGTCCAATATGCTCACTACGCCGTTCAACATTATTGACGGCAGTTGGATTGACGTGGTTTACAACTCGGTGAAGATGACGGCCCCGACACGAAGCAGTGTGGCTGCCGCCACCTTCGGTGGTCCCGCCCTCACCAACAGCCGCTTCCTGAACAACATAGTGACCTGCTACGACCAGAGCGACTATGCCCTCAACTTCGCCGGCTATTCACAGACAAGCAACACCATAGGCCACAACGTGTACTACTCGAATTCGTATACGCTCAACCGCATGGGTACCACGTCGTACCATAACCTCGAGCAGTGGACTGCCGCGGTGCCGATGGACGATGCGTCGGTGTCGATAGATCCCACGTTCCTCAACGGTTCGCTGGTGGACCTGCGCACCTTCAACCGCTATATCAAGGGTGTGGGTACGCCAATAACCACTGTTACTACCGACATGTTCGACACAGTGCGTGGTACGCAGCATACCTGCCCGGGTGCCTTTGAGTTTGTGTCGCTCTACTACGACTTTGAGATAGAGTCGCTGGCGAACCCTATGGCCGATGTGTGCGGTATGCCAGACAACGTCGAGCTTGTGGTGGTCCTGCGCAACAGTGGCTCCAGCAGTTTCGTGCCCGGCAGCGGTCGTTCGCTGAGGATATACTATAGCATCAACGGCGGTACTCCGGCCTACTACCAGTTGACGCGCACCATACCGTCGGAAGACACGGTGAGCATTTATACCGGACAGTACTTGCACATGCCGTCCAACGGCCAGAAGGATTCGGTGTACGACATACGCATGTGGATTTCCTGCACCAACGACCCGAACCAGACCAACGACACCAGCGACTTCACGGTGGTGAGCCGCTATCGCCAGCCTTCGGCAAGCGACTATACACAGAGTGTGCCGTTCTCGACAGCAGCGACGATATACATACCGGACAGTTCGTTAACCATGTGGCCTGTATCGGACAACCCCGCGGCACCCCATAAGCGCGGCAATGTCTATTGGTATTCCGCCATGGATGATGATACATACTTGGCGAGCGGTGATGAATACACGACAGGTGTTCTGCGCCGCGACACCAACTTGTACATCAAGCAGCGCCGAGAGTTGCCCATAGTGCGTATCACACAGGTACAGATACGAAAGGGTACCAGTACCCCCGGTCTTACCAGTCCTATGCCGGGTTGGATGAGCTCTGGCGGTACGCCTGTGGCTGTGCAGCTGATGAACGTAGGCGATGCGCCGGCATACCTGCAGGGAGACACTCTGCAGACGGTTTCACCGACATCGACAATTAGGAAAGCTTATAGGTTCGGTAATTTGGTGCTGCAGCCTGGCGAGTTTGTCGTGGTGCAGTTTACCACGGCTCCCGCAACAGTTACTGGCCCAACGGTGTATGCTCCGAAGATAACCATGGCAAGTAATACTGACAGTATCCACTTAGGAATAGTGTACAAGCACAATGGTGGCGTCGAGGATGCTGTGGCTTTAAACAGTGTGCAAACAGCCCCGAGTACAACATGGCCTGATGTGCCGGAATATATATGGGGTGGCTCCGGATTGCCTTTCTCGGCAGTTAATTCCGGTGGTATAGTGCGTACAGCCTTCCAGGGAGGCTCTTCGGACTGGCGTATTGCCACGAACGATAACCGTATGTTCATAGGCACCACGGATGCCACGTGGCAGCGTTATACAGACAACGGATGTCCCACGGAGTTTTCCACGGTGCACCTTACGATGCAGAATGCACCTTCGGTAGACATTGAGCTTACGCCCACGGAGCTGCCGTCAGGCTGTGCTCTGGGCCAGGAAAATGTGAAGGTGTTTGTTGCCAACTTCGGTGTTCAGCCGGCCAATAACCTTGTTCTCAAATATACCGCCGGCGGGGCAGTGGTGACTGAGACGCTCACAAGGCCGGTGATTCCGGGTGTGGACACCTTCTACACGTTCTTGACGCCTCTGAATATGGCAGTGCCGCATGATTCGACATTCACTGTCAGAGTATACGCTAATGCGCATGCGGGGGATGCAAACAGAAGCAACGACACTTGCACGATGACCTCAACGGCTCTCTATACTCCGGGTATGCCCAATATGGAGGAACCGATAACATCACAATATGGCCAGCCCGCCACACTTACGCACGAGCCCACAGTAAACGTGATGCCGGTATGGTATGATAATAACGACAACGCATTGGATACGGGATACACGTACGTTACTCCGGCACTGTATACAAATGATAGCATACAGTTGGGTTATATGGCCTTGAGTAATGAGTCTTGTCAGATAGGAACAGCGACTACTATGACGACGGCAACAGGCAACAATGCTTATCCATCGCCGTATAATCCCCTCAACAAATACGTGAAGGAGCAGTTCATATACACGGCTTCCGAATTGAATAGTATGGGTATGACAGGAGCTGGCAATATCAGTAGTATTGCCTTCTATCTGGGCGATGTTCCCAGCGGGACTTCGCTACCATTGACATACCAAAACTACTATATTTCACTTGGACTCACGAGTAGTACTACATTCTCTTCAAAAACGGACTGGAAGACCACACAGGTCGTATATACTAAACAGAACTTCAGTCTGACGAGCAGTAATGCGGAATCGTGGGTTGTGCATCAGTTTGACACTCCGTTCTACTGGGACGGCGTGTCATCGCTGGTGGTTGAGGTGGTGTTTAAGAGAAGTTCTGCAGTGTCAACAGGATTGAAGACAGCTTACTCTACCAAGTCCAATACCGCCCTGCACAAAGCAGACAATACTAACCCAAGTGGAGGCATACAGAATTATACAGGGGAAGGTTCAAGGACCGGTCGTCGCCCCGATATCAAGATTGTTCGTGCCTCTTATGGCTGTTCCGGCCCGAAGCAGACTGTGCACATCAACCTTATTGGTCAGCCCCAATATGAAGCTAATATAACATGGCCTGCAGGCTCCGACACTTTGGTCTACAGTTCATGTGGTCATGTATCGATGGATGTTACCGTGAGTAACCTTGGTGCCAACAGCTTCAATAGCTTTGAGCTTAAGTACTCTATTGACGGAGGTACCTATGTGAGTCGTACCGTATCGGCTACGGTGGCTCCGGGCGCAACATACACGCTGCAGCTGATGAACGAACCGATACCGGCAGGTCGTCACCATATAGATGCAGTAGTGAAAGTGGCAGGTGACACCATTCCAGCCAACGACACGATACACCGTAACTTCTCTGTACGTTTCTGCGGTGGCACCTACACAATCGGCCCAGCGCAGACGGCGGATTATCACACCATCAACGAGGCCCTTGATACCATGAACGTGGTTGGCATCGATGGATCGGTTATATTCAATATTGCTGCCGGTGTCTATAATGAGCAGGTGTACATACACACTGTTGTCGGCTCATCGTCAACGAACACGGTATCGTTTGTAGGTGAGAGCGACAGCACCACGCTGGTGACGGCAGCTACCACACAAAACGCAAACTACGTGTTTAAGGTTGACGACGTCGCCAACGTTACTATCCGTAACATGGGCCTGATATCGCGTCCTGCGAGCGGTAACTATGCCAATGTTATCGTGGCCAGCAATGTCTCCGACAGGTTGACTGTTGATAACAGTACTGTCCGCGTGAAGGGCGATGTCGTTAACGAAAACGGTTCGGGTATTGTGTTGCAAGGCAATATTGCAGGGTTGACAGTACAGAACAGCAAGATTGACAGTGGATACTATTCGGTATGGAACAGTGGCAGTGTTTATGGCTACAGTAACTTTGTCTTCCGCAATAATCAATTTACCAACTTCGCCAGTGTTGGTATAAAACTGCAGGAGGTGGAGAACATAGAGGTGACCAAGACCGACCTGCTGAGTGGTGAAAGTACCGATACCCGCGGTCTGCAGGGTATTTATCTAAAGACTGTGACCGGCAACTTCATGATACAGAAGAACCACATCTACCTTATCGACCAGAAGAAGGGCGGTAAGCAGGGTATATATCTTGAAGGAGCAAAGGGCTCCAACATGCAGAGAGGCTATGTTGTCAACAATATGGTCAGCTGTTATGGAACCGGTAATAAGGGCGTTACTCCTCCCGCGTGTATATACATGCTCGATTGCGAGTATGTCAATGTTCTGTTCAATAGCATGCGGATTTACTCGGGTAGTTCCAATGCCTCCAGGGCTTTCCTTGCCGATGTCTCCTCCAGCGGTTCGTCACGCGGCATACAGGTGATGAACAATATTATCTCCAACTTCAGCTCGTATGCTTACGAAGCCAAGAAAGACACGCTTGTGAGTGCATCTGACCATAACAACTATTATACCCCGGAGGATATCAAACTCGCCAAGTGGGGTAGTGCAGACTGCAATAACTTAGCTGAGCTCCGTGCGGCAAATAGCAAGGACAACAGTTCGTTGGAGGCTGAGCCTTATTACGTGGCCATTGACGACCTGCACCTAAGAATGACCAACCTGATTGATAAGGCGCAGTATAATCCTGATGTCGTTGATGATATCGACGATAGCATCCGCTCCCAGATACCACGTCCTACCATAGGTGCACAAGAGATGTTCCGCGCTACACGCAATATGTCGTTGGTACGCATTATCTCGCCGATAATGCCTGAACGTACCAACAACTTCTCGCCGACCAATATGCCGCCGAACATTGAATCAGACTCGGTGCTCGTCAAGGTAGAGTTCTATAACAACGGTAGTACCGTTGAGAACAATTCTTCGTGGTATGCATATCTTGATCTCGAAGGGTACGAGGATGTTACACGGTCAGTTACCAGAAATCTCACTAACATCCAGTCGGGAGAGATGAAGATAGATTCGGTGAAGATTCCCACGCCGATGGGTGTAATCTACGAGCAGTCCGTACGTGTTGTGCTTGTGTGCCCCAACGACGCTGATACCTCCGACAACCAAGCGAGCAAACAGTTCTACCTGGCACCGGCATTCGACCTTAAGGCCAAGAAGATTAGGCCTGGAGCAACGGGTTGTACGCTTCAGGAAACCCCGGTAATCATAACCCTCGAGAATGTGGGTTATAAGCCCATTCCGGCCAACGTTCCGTTTGAGATAGGTTATCATGCGCAAGGCTATAAGTCATACAGCCAGTCGCGCCCAGAGAACAATAAACTTGACATCAGTACTATGCCCGATACGATTAGAGAGACTCACTCTTTCGACAGGGCGTTGGGCCTGACGGCAACTCGCGACATAACATTCAACACTCCGGGCAACTTCTATCCTACCGATACGATGTTGGACATAAAGGTTGCCTTATATGGATGGTGCCGTCTTAATGTCGACGTTGAATTCAGCAATGACTCTACAACCAAGCCTGCAACCACAACGGAAGCTACAGCATCTTCCTTTGTCTTCGATTCCTATTTCTCACCGCTGTCTCCTGTGGGCTTCGACACGGTATTCCCCTATGGCACATGGGGTGTGCTACGTGCTGAGCAGCTCAACAAGTTCAAGATTTTCTGGCACCGTGACTCTACTGAAACCTATTTCCACACAGGAACTAACTACGCCAAATCGTGTATTTGGGATACCACACCGACATTCTTCCGTGACACTACCTATTATCTCCAATGCTTTGGTAAAAAAGATTGTCCGAGTCTGTTCTCCGAGATACATGTACATGTGGCGCCCCATGAGACCAACGACCTGGCAGTCGAAAAGGTGCTCGCACCATTGGGCAGCCGTGTCTATATGGAGAACGATACCGTCCGTGTCCGCATAGCCAACTATGGTACTGCACCGCAACAGAACTTCCCTGTAACCTACCAGATGTATGTGAGGAGAGGATCAACACCTCCCTTGAGACAGGAGGTCACGGAGATATGTACGACCACACTTGCGCCTGGCCAAACCATGGAGTATACATTTGACACCCTTTTGAGCTTCAACAACGCCCTTAAGGATAGTATCTATTACCTCCGTGTATGGACTGACCTTGAGAACGATGCCGTGCGTCGTAATGATACAATACACTGTGCACATGTTTTGCGTGAAGGAACAAAGAAAGATTCTATTCTTGACTATAAGTTCGTAACACTCAAAGAAGGCACTTATTACACCCATGCCAACGAACTCGGCGTATCCGACAGTGTTGATATCGTACGAATCTCATTCAACGAAATAGAACTCGAAATGCCGGCCCTTGGCCGTTCATACAACAACTTCGGCGTTTACAACAATCCCGAATATCCGGTGTTGCATGTCACTCGCGGAACTACAGACTCACTCGTTGTTAGAATCGCCAACCCGAGCAACAGTGTTGACCGCGACCGCGGACGTGTTGCGGCATATATTGACTTCAACCGCAACGGCTCCTTCGATGATCAGGGTGAGACTGTCCTTGCTCCTGTGGCGTTGTATACAGACTCATTGCGCGGCGCGGTTGTTACTATTCCTCAGACGGCATCTTTGGGCTACATGAAGATGCGCGTCTGTGCATCAGACTACGCTAACCGCCCCGTTTCAAACCTTGCGGCCGACGCTGGTCACATGGTGGACTTCATGCTGTTTGTCGATGCTGAGGCTACTGAAACAGATATCGCACTCACTCAGATTGTCTCTCCGCGCAACAGCATCATACGCGACTCTGCCTCCCGTGTCATCAGGTTCCGCATGGCCAATAGGGGTAAGCGCAACCTGACTGATGCCACCATCCACTACTCCTTCGAGCAAGACTCGCTGAACGTCTTCACTGACGTTGTCAACTGGAGCGGACTCCTCATGCCCGGCAAGTCTACGGTGGTGAGCCTGCCCGCATATCGCTTCCCGATAGGTACATCGACTCTCCGCATCTGGATTTCTACTCCCGGAGACACCAATACCTACAACGACACCCTCATCTACGAGTACCACCGTTTCCGTACCATCTACCTCACCATGGACGATGACTTCGACTTTGTTGACAATTGGTATGCTCCCAGAGGTTACAATGAATATTCACGTAACTACTGGCAGCGCGGCACTCCCGAAAAGTCCTCCGCTAACTTCTTCGCGCTCTCCGAGCCGAACGTATGGTGCACCGACCTCACCGAGAATATCAAGTCAGGTCTCCGCGGCAATATCAGCTACCTCTACAGCCCCATCATCGACATAGCTCAGGTACGTCCCGATACTCTGGCGTTCTATCTTGTGCGTAACCTCGCCCAGGGCTCCAACGCTTACATGGAGTACTACAGCTATCGCAACAAGTGGGAGAAGCTTTATATGGACTCCTTGTCTACATGGTACAACAATTATGAGGATAATACCTTCACTGGCACAAAGACTTGGAGCAGGTACTATATCTGTACTGACCAAGGCGGTATTCGTGGTAACTTTAATGAGAAGCTGCAATTCCGTATCGTCTACACCTCACCGCAGAAGACAAGTGCCACAACCGATTTCGGTGCCGGATGTGCTATAGACGACTTCCATATCGGGCGTGGCCGTCAGCGTATCGACGTCGGCGTTGTCGCCATCACCTATCCCGTCGAACCCATGTACGGTCAGACCATATACCCCGAAGTGCAGATAAAGAACTATGGCCTTGACACCGTACGCCAGATTGAGATGGGCTACACCTACTATGGCAGATATATGGCTCGTATGTGCACGGTCCCATGCTTGCTGCCGCCAGACTCCATCCAAACCTTCACCTATCTTGATCCGTTTGTCGTCACCAACGACTTCCCCGACACCTTCTCAATCACCTGCTTCACCAACCTTACGGCAAACGACATCTATCGTGACAACGACACCCTCACCAAGACTTTCTGCCTCACACCGCTTGGCGGCGATATAGCGGCTGTCGACTTCATTTATCCGCGCGATAATGTCGTCGCGGGCGACTCTATTGAAGTCACCATGCGTATCCGCAATGCGGGCGTGGCTCCTATCAGCAATGCCACGCTAACTTATATCGTGGGCGACAACCACGTCACCGAGGCGGTCGACATCGTCGCGCTGAAGGGTAGTCCTCTCCTCAATCGCGAAAACTTCAACTACACATTCCACCGCAAGTTCCGCTCCCCCATGGGCTCAATGTCCATCACCGGCATAGCCAAGTGCGACAGCAACGAGTATCATTATAACGATACAATCACCAAGCGCATCAGGGGCATATCCTCCATCACCGATGTCGCTGCGGCAGCCATCGTTGTTGACAACAGCGAGCGCGACTATGTGACTATACAGCTCGTCATCGAGAACCACGGCTCGCGTGGCGCCAACAACTTTGAGGTTGGTTTCTGGATAGACGACGATACCGCTGGTGCAGTCAGGGAGACCTTCTACCGCGCTACGCCGCTCACGTCGTTCAACATGACGACACACCTCTTCAATACTCGCTTGCGCAACCGCGCGCAGGGTTACCAGAATGTGACGGCCTTTGTCCATGCGATGGATGACAACGACCCGACCAACGATACTACTACAAATATCGTGCCTCAGTATGTAGACCTCGAGGTGCTCGGCCTCATTGTCGAGGAGAATGCCAACCCCGACTGCCGTGTCTTCGTGCATATACGCAACATCGGCAATTGCGCCGTCAGCGGCCGTCCCATACCGTTGCATGCTAATATCAACGGCAACGAAATCGTCTATGATGCCGCTCAGCGTATCGACCCGGGCTACGACGTCTACATAGAGTTCGGCCGCACAATTCCCAAGAGCCCCCTGCGCTCCTATATTGGCAGCGGCGGCTTGCGCGAGTTCCCCCTCGACGCCAATCCTGATAACAACCAGACTACCAAAGTGTCCGTGGTCAACTATGTCGAGGGTATTCCCACCGTCAACTGCGACTCCTTCATCCTTGGCCAGAACTATCCCAACCCCTTCAGCGGCACCACCACAGTGCCCTTCACACTCCCCAATGACGCTGCTGTCACGTTCTTCGTCATGGATGCCATGGGTAAGATGGTCTATACCTCACGTGGCTACTACCCGGCGGGCGACAACACCCTTATCCTCGACCTCGCCAACTTCGCCACCGGCGTCTACTACTACGGCATAATCGTCGACGGTCAGCGCCAAATGCGTAAGCTAATCGTCAAATAAGCCTTGCCGATGCTTGCAAGGTTCAAGCGCTATGTGACCGAGCAGCACCTCATCCCCGACGGGACGGCGGTGCTGCTCGCCGTCAGCGGCGGCCGCGACTCCGTGGCTATGGCCGACCTCTTCCACCGCGCCGACATTCCCTTCGAGGTGGCCCACTGCAACTTCAACCTGCGGCCGGGCGACTGCGACCGTGACGAAACTTTCGTGCACCGCCTCGCCGACCACTACGGCGTCCCCTGCCACGTGGCACACTTCGACACCCGCGCCTATGCCGCCGAGCACGGCATGTCCATCGAGGAAGCTGCCCGACACCTCCGCTACCACTACTTCGCCATAGTGTCCGGCGGTTTGGCTGCCGGAAAGATACCTGTTGTGGCTACCGCCCACCACGCTGACGACTCCATCGAGACCTTCTTCCTCAACCTCTTCCGCGGCACCGGCATCCCTGGTCTCCACGGTAT
>Ga0310690_10002898_pt1 | contig 26912 bp, 20 predicted proteins | sample AusTroGonzalo_MG_2_FD_207661 | JGI IMG/M metagenome (GOLD analysis project Ga0310690, IMG submission 207661) | Bovine rumen microbial communities from tropical cattle in Woodstock, Queensland, Australia - Gonzalo_04 (v2) (version 2) | ecosystem: Host-associated > Mammals > Digestive system >...
TGCCGGCGGTATTGATGGCGTAGTCCCGCTTCTTGAGGTAGGCCAGGAAGTCGTAGTAGAACTGCATGTCAATGTCGTCGAAATCGTATTCCCGCTTTTTGGACTGCTGGAATTTCTTGAATTGCTTGGCGGAGGTGCGGATGGTGCGGATGCTGCCATCGGTGAAGACTGTTCCTTTCTCGGTGAGACGGTGGCCGGCGGCGATGTCCTTGATGAACTGGTCCATGTATTTGGTCAGTGTGACGCGCTTGGCTTCCTCCTCCGCGGCCTTGGCCTTGGCGAGAGCTTCCTCCTGCTCCTTCAAGACGTCGGCATAGACGATTTCGTTGATGATTGTGCGCATCTGTTCCTTGGATGGCGCAGTCTCGCCGGTGAGCAGGGTGTCCAGGGTGGTTTTGAGCTGATCCAGCTTGGCCCACATGGAAGGCTCCTTTGCCCGGAACTTTTTCATTGCTTTGACGTCCTTGTTCGCTTCAACCCAGGCGTCGATGTCCACCTCCATGTTGGTGGTCATCTTGTAGTTGATGGCGAGCTTGCGGGACTGCAGCCGGACGAAGAGAGTCGTGTAGGTTGTCTCCTTGGGTTTGGGGGTGATGAAGAATGATGTTGCCATAAAAAACAGTACTTTAAAAATGCTGTTACAAAGATAATAAATCTCTGTCAAAGTTGGCTACATCTTGGCTACATTTTTGTCCACGGCTGTCCACGATTTTCCACGGCTTTTGTCAAAAGTGATGAATATCAAGTGTTTATGACAAAAGTTCGTTTCCTTCGTAGACAAAATAGTGGTGTCCTATGCTCCACTCCAAGAGGTTCGGCTTAGCGCCGAACCTTTTTTCGTATCTTGAAGATCCGGGGGCCGTTTCCTCGAGCAAACGTTCAAATTCATTATCGGTCAGAGGCACCCGGTTCAATGCCTGAAACTTTTCCCTGAAGTTGGCTTCAAGTGTTTCCCTATCGTGAATGTCTTCACGATACACATACTTTAACTCCGAGGACAGTTTCTCGATGAAATTCTTTTCTATTTGGCTTTCCAGCACGGCTCAAAATGTATTTTTTGTAAAATTACAAAGAAATCTTAACAATCTAAAATGCTATTTCACTATCCATCGTCCGCCTTTATCCGGGCCCTCTCTTTCGAGAAGGCCTTCGGATTTCATCTTGGCGATATGCCATTCAATGCCCTTTCGTGATATTCCAATCTGCTCGGCAAGTTCGAATACTGTAATAGATGGGTTCTCCCCAATTTTCTCCCTAATTATCTCCCTAGTTTTCTTCCTAGTTTTCAGTTTACTCTCAGTCTCCTTTCCGGGTGAACTAGTGGACTGACCTATCCACAACGTCAACTCAACCCGGTCATCATTCTGGCCGAAATGCTCTTTAATCTCAGGCACCGGCCATTTGTTATCGGCCCACCCTTTCTTGATGGTATCGGCACCGCTGCCAGCACGTTCGCCGCCACCGATCATCTCAAACATCTTGTGGAGGGCTGAGTTGCGGCAGATACTGTGTCCACCTTCGAAGAAGTCTTCTACACTCACCAGCATCGTTCCTGGATTCGAGAAATACAGCCGGTCAGGATAACGTTCAATAACAGGACCTTCGTAGAGACGTGTCGATGCGTGAACGATACAGTTCACCAATGCCTCTCTGACGGCCTTGTGAGCAGTGGTTTCATCTTGGCGATACACGCCCTCCATCCGGAACGGAGTAGGCAATGCAAGGAAAAGCTTGGGCAGGACACGACGATAGAACTGATAAAGATTCGGCTCCCACATGCCATCCGGATAGACTCGGTCCGTCCAGCGGATGTTCGGATCGCTGCTCAGCTTCTCCCGGAAATCCACGAAGTACCTAGGCATTACTCCCATAATCGCCAGTTCCGTGCCGAACATCAGCACGCCAGCCAGCGTAAAGCCCTTCTCTCCCGACTCCTGATCCACACGATAGCCACCAAGTCGCTGCAGGAACTCCAGGTCGCCCAGATCATTCCAAGCATGACCTTCGTGCCTCATCTGGAATAACTGCCGATACTGGCGGATTGTAGTCTGGTCGAAATCCCGCTCCAGTGAGAAATTCTTCAGAATCCGACTGTCCTGCGGATTGGTAAGAACCATCGCATCGGCAAACATCCGGCTGATCTCATCTTTCGTGCAGAGATAATCTCCCTCATGGCTACGCTTGAATGCTTGATTCGGATTCCCGTTGATATAAACCGGCTTCACATCGAAAGGAGCACGAGGAATGACAAACACGAGAACCTTCTTCCCATCGAGCTCTCCCTCAATCACGTCCTTATCCATCAGAAGACAATGACTCACCTTGCCCTTGTTATTGGCACAATCCCAGAACGTCTTCTTATACTTGTCCACCTGCTCATCCGTGAACCCATCTGGCGTGAATCGATGATTCTTCTCCTTCACGCCAAGCACAATCACGCCGCCTTTTGTATTCGCAAATGCCGAATAAGTCTCCCAGAAACTCCCCGGAAAACCGCCGAGTGCCGACTTGAATTCAACCTCGGTTCCTTCCTTCTTCTGGCACAACCCCAGAATATATGACACAAATCCTTTCATACAAATGCAAAGTTAACAAAAAGTCTCCGCATCAAGAAATAAACCTCATGCAACTTGCTTTTCTCGCTGATTTTTCGTAACTTACAATCAGAAACCTAAACGAAAAACCAGCTATGAAAATCCTCATCGACAACGGCCACGGCGACCGCTGGTACGACGCCACCGGCTGGTGCGCCTACACTTCCCGTGGCAACACCGGTGCCGATGCCCTCGCCACCTCCCTCTACACCGCTGCCCAGGCCCACCTCCCCGGCCAGCGCCTCCGCACCGACCACACCGACGCCGACCCCGACCTCGAGAAAGACTTCTACCTCCTCCGCCACACCTCCTGCCCCGCCGTCCTCACCGAAAACCTCTTCATGGACAACCCCGCCGACTGCGCCTTCCTCCTCAGCGAAGAAGGCCAGCAATCCCTTGTTGACCTCCATGTCGATGGCATCATCGCCTACCTCTGCACCCTCTAACGCAGAATGCCCGGCCCCGCCGAGCATTCGCGCTTTTCTTGTCCGCAGCGTCCATTTTGTCCACGCCGTCCACGGGCGTGGACGCGGGCAAAGACGCGAAAAAGCACCGCTCAATAGAACGGTGCAGTATTCGGTTTTGGTGATTGTCGGGTAATTAGTCGAAGTGGTCTTTTATGACCGTCGGCTTAAATACGTAAGAGGTTACTGGAATAAATCTTCCATTGTGAGCTTTACCGGAATATCGGCCGCATTGGCGTTGTTCGTGAGGCCAAATGTTGTGATGAGCGAGAGCATAATGCGCTTTTCCGTTCCGGTTTCCCTCTTGAAAACGGTCTTGCGATACTCCATCTTTGAAAGGTCCTCTGAGGAAAGCGGATAAGGCGATTTGCTGTATTTCATTTCGCAGAGGTCGATGGTATCGTCGTTGCGGTCTATAAGGAGGTCAATCTGGACGCCTTCTTCGTTGGAGTCCTTGGGGGCCTTCCAACTCCAGGAATGGGCCGTGCTAATTACAACGGTCAGTCCCATCGCCTTTTTGATTTGTTCCAGATGCTGCAGGCAGACTCTCTCAAAGGCCAAGCCCACCCAGTTATCATAGACACCGGTGTCAAGATTGGAGGTCCAGAAGTGTGACTCTCCACGGGTATTCTCACCGATGAATTTGAACCAAAAGAGCGTGTAATTGTCCATCAGCTGGTACAGGGTTCCCTTTTTCTTGTTCCCTATCATCGTGTACTTGCGGATGAAGCCGCATTGCTCCAACTCCTTGAGTGCCTTGGAGAAAGTCTCGTTGTCGCTGATTTTAGTGATATCCAGGATTTCCTCCCTCTGCAGCCCACCTTTTTTGGTAGCCAAGGCATTGACAATGGCAATATGTGTCTTGGGACGCCGAAACAGGGATGCGTACAGGGCGTCGTACTCATGGACCATCTCCCCGTCTTCCTCGAAGAACATCCGGTCTATATTCTGGGCAATGGAAAGGCCCGGGCGGAGGAAACTCCAGTAATAAGGAATGCCTCCCATGACCATATAAGCTTCCAGTATTTGCCGGCGGGTGAAATCCAGCTTGTTCTGTTGGCTATATTGCTCGCATTCCTTCAATGTAAATGGACGGAGTTGGATCTGGCGGGTGACTCGGTCATGAAGGCCACCGTAGTTCATCACGATATTGTCGATGATCCAGGACGTTGCACTACCACAAACGATGAGAATGATGTCCTTGCGGGTGGTGGCCCATGCATTCCAGAAATGATCCAGGGCGCGGATGAAATTTGATTTAGGTGTGTCCATCCAAGGAAGTTCATCGATGAACACCACCTTCTTGCCTTCCGGGAGGCTGGCCAGGAGGCGCTGAAGGAGACGGAATGCCTCGCCCCAGGTCTTCGGCTTCGGGCATTTGGGGAGGCCGGCTGCATAAAGCGATTCTCGGAATTCACCCAATTGCTCGCTCATGGGAGCATCCAAGATACCGGTGTGCTGAAAAGCAAACTGGTAGTTGAAGGTTTCGCGTACAAGATAGGTCTTTCCGACTCTGCGCCTGCCATATAAGGCGACGAATTCGGATTGGTTTGAATGCAGGAGGTCGTTGAGCAGCGCCTGTTCTTTTTCTCTTCCTATGAGCATAGTGTTGTCTTTTGTTGCAGGACAAAGATAGGGTTTTTCTTTCAGAATATCGCTATAAGCCGTGGAAATCTATTAAAATTTGACACATTTCCACGGATTATGGGCGCGTTTAGTCGAAGTAGTCGTACTTGTCCGTGAGCTTCTGGACCACGTCCAGTTGGTCAGCTTTGATATTTGTGCCGATAAATGATCTAACAAGCAGAAGAACGCTGCCGATGCTTATTTCCGTCAGGGGTAAATTTAAAGGCCAATCATTTGAATTCAACTGGACGCGGAGTGACCCGTTTTTTTTCAAAGCATTAATAATAAACCACTTACATACTTTTCCCTAGTCAAAAACGGGGAGGGATAAATGCGTAACACGCTCACTGTTAGATGATTAGCAAAAACAGCTCACGACTTTGATAACCGGAGCGTCCGTATCTGCTCTCACTGATAAAGTATCCCTTTAAAGAGCGCCCTCAGGGGCTTGTCGGCCCCTGAGGGCACCGCCCCGGTGGGCCAGGCGTGATTGCCCGAGAATCGAAAGCATCACGCTGGACTGAGGCTGCATTCCGCCGCAGGGACAGGGAGACACAGACTATTCTGCCATTTTCATCATTTGTTCCATCCGCTGGAAGGCCTCTTCCGGCAGGGAAACGTGGTATGCCATATCATAGACATAGGGCACTTTCGCGGCATAATACGGGAGCAGCCGTTTGGGGTACTCCTTCAGGATTTTGGGGTCCGATGTGCCCAGATAGGCCGGCAGGAAGTAATCCCAATGGTCCCTCATCTGTTCCGGAGTAATGTGAAAGAGGGATTCGGCCCGCTCCTTGCTCATCCTGACTCCCATAATCCACATGATGCTCAGATCCCACTCCGGGGTTCCGTGGCTGAATTCTCCCACATCTATCCACAGCGTGCGGTCTCCGTCGGTGATGATATTGCCTATCTGGAGGTCTCCGTGAAGGCAGGTGGGGGTATCGGGCACCGTCTCCAGAAAAGCCAGGGATCTCTGTTTGTGCGCTTCCGGAACCATATCCTTCTCTTGGTAGAAACGGATGAGGGTTTCCTTGTAGGAGCGAAGCTGGCCGGGGGCTACCGGCGTGGAGTGGAGTTTCCGGGCCCAATCGGCAAAAGTGAGGGAGATTTCTTCCAGGCGTCCGGGCTCTTCGGAGACGATTCGCGTGAAGGAGCGTTTGCCCTTTACCAGTTCGTATTCGGCCCCGTAGCGCTCTCCGTCCGTGACCAGACGAAGAGGTCTGGGCGTGGGGATGCCCATCTCGAAGACTTTGCGCGCCGTGATGAATTCGGCCTTGGCCCTTTCCGCTTCAAATCCGGGATTATACAGTTTAGCCAGCGTATTGCGCGTTTTATGGGTATAGGATACGGCGGTGCCGCCTTCTCCGGTGCGCTCATAGTCGCTCAATTCAATTATCTGATAGGTATCCATAATGTGGTTCCAATGTATCTGCCGCTAAGATATAAAAAAAACGGGGATCCGCGAAAAAGATGTCTATTCACGTCCGATAATCATGACCCTGAAGAGTCGATGTAATCCCACCGGGTTGCAAATCAAAGCCCCAGCTGCATAAGGAAGTGCCGGAAGATATCCGGGCGGCAGGCCAGCGGGAAGAGGAGGCCGTAGACGGAACCCCAGAAATGGGCGGTGTGGCCGATGTTGTCCATGTTGCGCCGGGCCATATACCAACAGTAGAGAAGATACAGGGGCGCAAAGATGTAACCGGGGACCGGGATGGGAATCAGGTAGATGTAAATGCCCATCTTCGGCTCGAAGAGAATGGAGGCGAAAAGGATGGCCGAAACGGCTCCGGACGCGCCGACTGCGCTATAATTCCAGTCATCTTTATACTTAATCAGGTCCCAGACGGTGGATACGGCCATGGCGCTGACATAGAGGACGACATAAAGAACAATCCCCAGCTTGCTGCCAAATGCCAGGGCGGAAGCCTGGTGGAAGGAGTCCACTCCCCTTCCGACTGGGGAAATCTTATCGGCCTGGCCCTGGTTCCTACCATGATTTCCATGCTTACGCTGGCTATGGCAACCCGTTATATCGGCCCCACCAAAACGTCTGTACTGGGTGTGTTTGAGCCGCTTACGGCCATTCTTATCGGCGCCCTTCCGTTTGGCGAATCCATTACGCTCAGAATGGGACTGGGGATTACCATCTGCGTTGCCGCTGTGGTATTCATGATCCTGAAGCCAGGGAAGAAGTCGTAGTGTTTACAACAGTTTCAAGGCAATGGCGGCGCAGGCTTCGGCATCGGCCAGGGCGTGGTGGTGCTTGAAGAGTGAGTAGCCGCAGGCCGCGGCTACGGTTTGGAGCTGGTGATTGGGGAGCCGATGGCCGAAGTGGCGGCGGGAGGCGGCGAGTGTGTCCAGGAAGCGATAGCCGGGATAATGAAGGCCATAGGCGCTGAAGACGGCCTTGAGGCAGCCTTCGTCGAAGCGGGCGTTGTGAGCTACGAAGGGGACATCGACGGGAAAACGGTCCGTCTCAAAGGCGGCCAGGATGCGGTCTTCCACCTGGTCCCAGACGTCAGGGAAGAGCGGGGCGCCCTCTGTGTCGTCAGGCCCCAGGCCGTGGACCTGCTGGCAAAACCAGGCATAGTAGTCCGGGTACGGATGGATAAGGCTGTAAAAGGAGTCCGCAATCTCCCCATTGCGCACGATGACAATGCCCACAGAGCAGACACTGCTGGGACTGCCGTTGGCGGTTTCGAAGTCTATGACGATCGCATGGTTCAAATCACGGCAAATTTACGGATTTCTTCAAAACTTTGGAAATTCATGCTGCAGCTCCTGAAGGACCTCTTTGCCGATGTGCCATTCTGTCAGTCCGGATTGATTGCCACAGTATTTGCAGTTACAGGACAAAACCACGTAATATGGCAAGAACAGGATTCAACAAGCACGATATCTCACGCGACGCGTGTCAGTTATTCGGTCCTCAGGCGCATCAGGGATACGACTGGTGGTGGCATTTTTTCACAGGATATGATGCCGAAACCGGAGAGGCCAAGCCGTCCTATTTGATGGTAAAAGCGGGGGCCTGGGGCGAAGACGCCGCCCAGCTCCACCGCTTCTGGGGCTGGGAACAAATTAAAGTGAACTGGGACGTTCCTTTCCGTGTGGAGGCCGATGACTGCTTCCTTACGGAGGACCATACCCACGGTCGCGTGAAAGTGGGAAACGCGGCCCGGCATCCCGAGTGGATGTACGCAGATGGAGAAATGTCCTGGAGCCTTATGAGTTTAACATTTCCAAGGCCTGGACACGGGTGCATACTGCATTCGAGTGCAGGTAAACGGAAACGCAGATTATCTGGCACGTGGAGTGAGCGCAGCAGCTCCGGCCGGATGATTACCGATATCACCTGTGAGAAAAAGGATATGTTGCTGGTGAATTACGAATCCCCTGACGGCGCCAAACGCCACAAACGCCTTTGGCATGGTGGCAACGGCGTAGGAACCATCCAGCTGTTTGACCGCCACGACAAACTGGTGGACCGCGTCCACGCGGAGAATATCGGCTGCGAATACGGTGAATATGACAAATTAACCTAATACAACAACATGATGAAAACAAGGACTAAGATCTGGCTGGCGATTGCAGGTATCCTGCTCGTAGCCCTGGGCGTGTTCTGTATCACAAAACCCGCCGCAACCCTTTTCACGACGGCCTGGCTCATCGGCCTGTTTACGCTCATTGCCGGCGTATCCAAATTGATGTTCACCTTCCGCACGCAGGCCTTCCTGCCCAACAGCGGCACGCGTGCCCTGTCGGCCATCCTGGAGATTATCATCGGCATCATCTTCCTGGGAAACAACATCTTCCTGGCCTTCTCGCTGCCCGTTATCTTCGCCATGTGGGTGCTCATCGAGAGCGTTATCATCACCGTGAACAGTTTCGACTACCAGCGCGTGGGATTCCCCGCCTGGTGGGTGATTCTGCTGCTGGGCATCTGCGGCATCGTACTGGGCGTGCTGGGACTCAGGAATCCGGACGTCACCGCTTCCACGCTGTCCACCCTAATTGGCCTGGGCGTCATCTCGACGGGCGCAGCCTATCTGTTCGCCCTGCTGGGTATCACCCGCTTCGAGAAGAAGGTGGATGGACTGCGTCGTGAGATGGGAATCGACGAGCAGTAAACTGCCCCCGGCATACCCGGTCAGGTTGCGGCCAAAGGAAGTGACTACGGGAGATTGAACATTCTTTCCACACGCGCCGATGACGAGGAGGATGGCGGAGTTATCAGTGTGGCGGAAAATGATTATATTTGCCACATGACAATTCAGGAAGCAATTAGAATCCGGCAGCAGAAGTTCAAATTCATCCTGCACGAAGGGATCAAGGTCGAAACAAAGACTTCCTTCTCTATGGCAGGATACACCCAAATTGATCTGGGCATCGTCAAATACCATTTTGAGGTGGGTGCCGGGAAGGATCAATTCGAGTGGGTGTAATGCGCCAGAACAGCCAGGAAAAATTGCTATCTTTGCGCATAACAATCAAATACGTTCAATGAAACGCACAATAATCCTTATCCTGTCCATGGCTGCCCTCGTATCGTGCGGCACCACCAATAATTCCAGTGTCAGGGACGGCAACCAGTTTGTCCCTTACGAGCAGCGTAACGGCGAGGAAGCCGTGGTGTACTTTACCCGCAACCTTTCGGCCGAAGGCCTCATGGCCGCCTATGAAAAGGTGGCCGGCGAGATTGGCGGAAATGTGGGCGTGAAGCTGCACACCGGGGAGCAGAACGGGCCCAACATCATTCCCCGCGAATGGGTGAAGGCTCTTATGGAGAAAGACCTGCCGGATGCGACCATCATCGAGACCAACACGTATTACAAAGGAGACCGCTACACCACGGACCTTCACCGCAAGACCCTGGAGGTCAACGGCTGGACCTTCTGCCCGGTGGATATCATCGATGAGGAGGACACGCTCACGCTGCCGGTGAAGGGCGGGAAGTGGTTCAAGAAGATGGCCGTCGGCAGCCATCTGGTCAATTATGAGTCCCTGGTGGCCCTCACCCACTTCAAAGGGCATACGCAGGGCGGTTTCGGCGGCGCCAACAAGAACATCGGTATCGGATGTGCCGATGGCCGCGTGGGTAAGGCTTGGATCCATACCACGCCCGGCCAGCCCAACCAGTGGGACATCAAGGAGGAGGAGTTCATGGAACGGATGACGGAGAGCACCAAGGCCACCATCGACCATTTCGGCAAACACGTCACTTATGTGAACGTGATGCGCAATATGTCGGTTTCCTGCGACTGTGAGGGCGTTCACGCCGCTCCGGTGGTGACGCCCAACGTGGGCATCCTCTCCTCGACGGACATCCTGGCCGTGGACCAGGCCTGCGTCGATATCATCTATGCCATGACGGCCGAGGAGCACCACGACATCGTGGAGCGCATCGAGACCCGCCACGGTCTGCGCCAACTTTCATACATGAAGGAACTGGGGATGGGGCATGACCGTTATGTGTTGATAGACCTGGACAACGGCGGGAAGGTAATCACGGCTGCCGATGCGGCCAAAGGACTGAAACCGTTTGTAAAAGAATAGATTATTGATGGCCATGAAAGTTATAGTAACAGGAGCCACGGGTTATGTCGGCGAAGGAGTTCTGCTGGAATGCCTGAATAATCCGGAGATTGAAAAGGTTCTCAGCGTCAGCCGCAGGCCCTGCGGACATGTGCATCCAAAGCTGGAGGAATATCTGGTGAAGGATTTTATGAAACTGGAAGCCGGAGACACCAAACTGATGGGCTACGATGCCGTGTTCTTCTGCGCCGGAGTCTCCAGCGTGGGGATGAAGGAGGAGCCGTACAAAGTCATCAGCCACGACATCCCGCTCAAGTTCGCCCAGATTGTCAACCCTAAGGAGAAGATGACTTTCGTGTATGTCAGCGGTGCGGGGAATTATAACCACACGGACCAGATGTGGGTTCGTGTGAAGAAATCCACCGAGGATACACTGGTGAGCATGCCTTTTAAGGGAGCCTATAACTTCCGCCCTGCCATCATGTGGCGCTACAAGGGCCAGAAGCATATCCAGAAGATGCAGTATGTCTTTTGGGCGTTCTATCCCCTGGTAAAACTCTTCGGTGGCTGGAATACCATGTCCGAGGTAGGCCGAGCCATGATTGCCGTCAGCAAGAACGGCTATTACAGGCACGAGATTGAGGTGAAAGACATCTCCATTCTGGCCAAACAATAAACATTATCTACTCCTTCCGCTGCCAGCTGGCTCCGGCTGGAGAACTAGCTCAGGAGTTTCTTGACGATGGTGGAGATGGTGCGGCCGCCGGAGAGGCCGGCGAGGGCCTTGTTGGCGGTTCCCATCACCTTGCCCATATCCTTGATGGAGGTGGCACCCACCTGGGCGATAATTTCCTTGATCCGGGCTTCCACTTCGGCCTCGGAGAGCTGTTTGGGGAGGTATTTCTCCATGACGGTGGCTTCGGCCAGTTCATTGTCGGCCAGTTCCTGACGGCCGGCGGCAACGTACTGTTCGGCGGCTTCCTTGCGCTGTTTCACGAGCTTCTGGATCATCTTGAGGATGTCGCCGTCGGTGACTTCCCTGGCGCCTCCTTCGGCGGTTTTGAAGAGGAGGATTTCGCCTTTTATGGCACGTACGGCGTTCATGGCTACGGTATCTTTGGCCTTCATGGCGGCCTTGATGCCTTCCTGGATCTGTTGTTCGAGGTTCATATGGCGTGTTCTTTTGTTTCGGAGTTCAAATTTACGAATAAAAGCGGTTTTAACCAATCTTCCGGCCATGTAATCCGCTTCGTTAATCTTTCTTTAAGCAAACAACGGCGCAGCCGGCCGCCTGGGCCGGGCAGCTTGACTCCAAGCAGATTGTCATCAGCCTTTCCAAGCACAAAACTACCGAAAACCTTGAAAAGACAGGTGCTTTCACTATCAGTTTCGCCGACGAACGGACGGTTGTCGAATCCGATTACTTCGGCCTGGTGAGCCGGCAGGGCCATCGCCGAATAGCATCCTATCGACGAGGAGGAGACGGAGTCCGGCACCCTATAAGCGATACAAATCCTTGAAGAATTGGACCACGGAGGTGACAACTTCTTTCCGTTTCCTTGAAATGGTGTGATTCTCTCCCTCTACAATCACCAGTTCGGCCCGCTTGCCATAGGTCTCCACGAACTTCTCGCTGCACCACATGGGAACGATGCTGTCCCGCGTCCCGTGAATGACTCTCACGGGGCCCTCATAGGCCGATGCCACCGCATAAATATCAAGCTGCCGGGTAGTAAGGAGATACTCCCGGCCCAGTTTATAAATCCCCCAACAGCGGATGTACTCGGGCGGATCGGCAGGATCGAATCGGGCATTGAAGAACTTCCCGGCCTGACAGGCTTCCTTGATGACGGAACCCGGGGCAATGAGTACGAGACCGTCAGGCGGCGTTCCTTCGGCAGAGAGTCGTCCCGCCGTCATGGAAGCAATCACCCCGCCCTGCGAATGGCCAAGAAGGCCGATTCCGTCCACATAGGGCAGCGCCCGCACATATTCCCAGATGGCTCTGGCATCGGCGAGCTCCTTTTCGATGGTCATATCCTGCTTGCGTCCTTCGCTCTGCCCGTGGCCGTCGAAATCAAAACGGATGGAGGCGATGCCTGCCTGCGCAAGCCCTTTAGCGAGGGCCGGCATGGGATTGTAATCCTTGCTGGAAAAAATGCCGTGCATCAGGATAACCATAGGGCAACGGTCTGTCTTCGGATTGAATCCTTCCGGCAGGCTTATCTTGAACGCGATACCGCCCTCCGGGCCGAATACCTCATATTCGCGGGCCGAGACGGAGCAACAACCCAGAAGCAGAATGACGAGAGTTTTTAAAAATTTCATGTTATTCCTTTATACCATTACGCACAAACCGATACGCAGCCCAGAGGAGCATGGGGCCAAGACCGCTGTAGAATGAGGCTGTGAACTCCGCCGGGATAAGGGGAATCTGCTTGAGAACCCATCCGAGATAGGTCATGCAGAGAATCAGAATCCATCCGCGAAGAGGAAATGTCTGCAGGGGCGAAACCGGATCCGGGAGGCTGGATATCCTACGGGAATACCGGTCCACGATGCCTCGGAACATAAAGAAAAAGCCAATCAGAACAAATACGGTTATCAGAAGCAGCCACCAGAGCTTCTGCGCGGGCAGCATACTGTAGGCCCGCACGCCTTTCATCGTAAGGATAAAACCGGGGATGCCCCAGATAAAAGCCGCGATGAAATAGAGAAATATGCGCTTAATCCTGCCTTTCATACTGGCAAAGGTAAGAGTTTATTTGCATATATTTCAGGAAACTATAATCCGGAATTAGGATTTTTCAAGCATCCGTACACCCGGTCCCCGGGCGCAAAGGTGTCAATTTGAATGACGGGGAAGCCGACAGTTGGTCGGAGCGAAAAAAAAGCTATATTAGCGGAAATCAACACGCTATTATACTCAATCAAACCTTCACTCTTTCAAATGGTGTACAGATTCCCAAACTGGGACTGGGCACCTGGCTGATTCCCGACAACGAGGCTGCAGCCGCCGTCAAGGCGTCCATTGACCTTGGTTACAAACACATTGACACCGCACAAGCCTACGGCAACGAGCGCGGCGTGGGCGAAGGCGTCCGTGCCACCGGCATTCCCCGCGGGCAAATCTTTATTACCACCAAGGTGGCCGCCGAGAACAAAACCTACGAATCGGCCGCCGCATCCATCGATGAATCCCTCCGCAAGCTGGGCATGGACTATGCCGATCTGATCATCATCCACTGCCCGCAGCCCTGGTCCGAGTTCCGCGGCGCCAAGCGCTACTTCAAGGAGAATAAACAGGTCTGGAAGGCGCTGGAGGATGCCTATGAGGCCGGGAAGGTCAAGTCCATCGGCGTATCCAACTTCCTGGAGGACGACCTGCAGAACATTCTGGAAGACTGTCGCATCAAACCCATGGTGAACCAGATTCTGCTGCATATCGGCGAAACGCTCAGGGACCTTCTCATCTTCTGCCGGGAGCAGGACATCCTGGTCGAAGCCTACTCCCCCATTGCGCACGGACAAGCGCTGCATAATGCCGATATTGCCGCCGTGGCCAAACGCTATGGCGTAACCATCCCCCAGCTCTGCATCCAGTACACGCTGCAGTTGGGAACGGTTTCCCTGCCCAAGTCTTCCAACCCGGACCATATCAAATCCAATGTCCAGCTGGACTTCACCATTTCCGACAAAGACATGGCCCTCCTTGCCGGTATCGGCCAGGATTATGGAGACGACAGCTGGTGGCCCGTATTCAGCAAGAAAAGACAGGTATAAGCAATAATTTGCTGGTTGCTTTTTTTTTGCGTATTCAGATATTTATCCTATATTTGTATCGCGAACGATATAAACATAGAAACACATGATTATCAAAGTTATCAAAGCAGTTGTCAAAGTCCTCTTGGGACTGTTTATGGTATATGCCGGATTCAGCCATCTCACGGTGGCCCGCGAAGAATTCGTAGCCCAGGTGCCTGTCTGGATTCAGTTCTCACCCGGCTTTACAGATTTTGTAGTACTGGCTTCGGGCGTAGTGGAAATCCTGCTGGGTCTGTCCATGCTCTGCCTCTGGGAAGGGCGTTCAGGCTGGGCAGGAGCCGCCCTGGCCATCTTCTACGTACTCATCTTCCCCGGTAACATCAACCAGTATGTAGAGCACATCAACGCCTTCGGCCTGGATACAGACCAGGCCCGACTCATCCGCCTTTTCTTCCAGCCGGTACTCATCTGCCTGGCCCTATGGTCCACCGATGGCTGGTCCACCCTCAAGTCCTGGTGGAAAACATGCAAAGGAATGTTCAATAAAACCAAGTAATAACGCTTATGGAACCCATTAACAAAGTATTTGATTTCCTCCAGGACGCAGGAACCTTTTATCTTGCCACCGTCGAGGGCGACCAGCCCCGCGTGCGTCCCTATGGGGCTATGATGCTCTTTGAGGACAAAATCTACATCATGGCCTTCGGCCAGACCAATGCCACCAGGCAGATTGCCGACAACCCCAAAGCCGAGCTCTGCGCCTTCAAAGGGATGACGCTCCGCATCGAGTGTAAACTGGTCGAGGATAACCGTCCCGAAACCCAGAAGGCCCTCATCGAGAAGATGCCCGTACTGAAACCCGCCCTGGGCGAGAACGGAGAAAAAGGTGTCATGTACTACCTTGCCGAGGCAACGGCCACTTTCTTCAAGATGATGGAGCCGGTAGAAACCATCACTTTCTAAAACCCGCCGGAAAGGCCGGTGGCGGTTTTGCCAACCTTCTCCACGAGTGTCTGCTTGTTCCGGAAGACGTTGGCCTGCAGGGCAGCTCTGCCGCCTTTGCAGCGGGCATCTACTGAACAATGTGCCGCTCCAGAACCTTATTGTCTTCCACTAACTCAAAGCCATCCATTCCGTCCTGCCATCTATGCCGATGGAAGCGGTATGAAGGATGGCCCTTGATGGCTTTCTTGACAGCGCCCGGGATTCCTCGCCGAATACTCGAAAATGTCGAAAGAGGACAAACTCAAGATGGATGAGTTGTCCAGGATTGAAACGAAAATTAGTACATATCGCTCGCAGGGGTTGTCTACCGAAGACATCTATGCTAAACTCAATGAGGAAGCCGGGGAGCCGACGCCCTCGGAGAAATTACATGCGCATGCCGATGACGTGCTTGCTAAAAACTCGAAAAGGCCGGAGGGTGCCGCTTGGATTGGCGGGCTCCTCCCTATGTTTGCGACTACTGCCATTGGTGTAGGCTTATCCGTAGCCAGCAAAAATCCGAAATACGCAAATATTGCCAAGCCCGCTGCCGATGCTTTCGGAAAGGCCGTATTTGCGGGTTTTGCCGCATCATCTGCCGGTTCCGCCATGGAAGAGGCAAGAAAGAACGGAGCCAATGACGAACAGACTATGGCCGCAGGAGTGCTTTCCGCTGCCATCATGTACCTGATAGGAAAGATTCCTTTCAATAACCTCACTGAGGAGGCCGCAAAGACTGCATCAAGGCGGGCTACCGAGTCCGCTATTAAGGCAATGGAGAATCCTATCATCGGAGCAGAACTCGCGAAAGAGCAGGTCAAACTGACTAAAGCGGCTGCGGATGCAATGGGAATCTCCACCAAACACTTTATTGAGGGATTTGCAAAGCAGGTGGGGGTATCCACCGCGTCATTCGGCGCTATGGGAGGTTTGGAGTCCATAGTGCCGCTCATCTACGAGAATCCAGATGAGTATCCTGTATTCACACAAGTTCTCCAGGGTACTGCAATGGGAATGCGTGACGGTTTCCTTATGGGACTTACTTTCGGAGGCGTTAATACCGCTGCAGATTTCATATCGAGGAGAGAATATTTTAAGGACCAGGTGAAGCACCACGGGGGTATTTATGCGGCAGTGGTGGACTTCTCTAAAGATGCGGAAGTTGCTGGAAGAACGCTTGTGTGGGATCCGGCGGAGAAAGTATTCAAACCTGCCGAGACTACGGCCGAGCCTGGCTGGGTGGAGATTCTCACTACCGACTATAGTAAAGAAGGCGGGATGAATAATGTCATGGTCAGGGCCGCAGACGGGAAAATATACTGGACCAGCAAGAACAATATTAACCCGGCGACATTGACGAAGTTTTCCGATAACCCAAATGCGGGAATTAAGGCCGAGGAGCAAGGGCAACGCCTGCTTCTTGAGAGCGGTCGGGAAGAAGGAGCGTCGGCGAGCACCCCCGCGGAACGCTCTGAGATATCAATCAATGCCCAGGTCCAGACCGAAAAGGAGACGCAGGAACAGAAAGCCGGGAATATCACAGAACAGACAAGCCTCGACAAAGCAAGGGCTGACGCCGCCATGCAGGGCAGGAGGGATGCGGTCCGTGAGGCTATCGAGGAGCGCATGGGGCGCCCCTTAAATGATGTCATACGACTCGGGAACCTGGACGGCAGCGACCAGATTCAGGAGTATGTGAGCATCATTTCCTATCCCGACGGCTCGAAGGTATTTGTGACCGCTGTTGATAGCGAGTCCGGAAGTCTTGCCGGCGTGAACAGCGAAGGCCGGAATGTTTATATAAGCCGTAAAGACCTTGAACAAGGTCTCGCCGACGGCACCATAGCTTCCTATGAAATGCGCGTCTCGCTTGATTCCTTCCTTGACAGGATGGTATCTGTGCAGGATGCAGCCGATGAGGAGGAGAGAATGGCGCAGGAGCTGGCGCAGAATCTGAATGCTCTTTTCGACAGGGTAAGCAAAGAAAACTATATAGATATAGGCACTACAGAGAGTGAGCAACTGGCGGAAATCGTTGACATCAATCCGTATCCCACCGAAAATGGTGGCGGGGTTACGGTACAAACTCAGACTGGACCGAAGCTAATAGGCTGGGACGAAGTAGCCCGCAAGTTTAACATGCCGTACATGCCTAAGACCAACTCTGAAATCGTGCAGGAGAGGCTGCATGTAGACAAGAAGGCTCTCATGGATTCAGAGAGTGTCCCGCCTGATGGTGGTACTCCCCCTGCCGGTGGCGCATCGTCAGTCACCCGGAGCCAGCCGGAATCCCAACAAGAAGCTCCGACTCCTGAAATACAATATAACGATGATGCGGCCAACCAACTCGGACTCGACCCGAAGTATGCAGTGAACATAGACGAGAACATCGAGGTGAACACCAAGGCCCTCTGGGAAGACAACCCTGCTCTGTGGGCGCAGTACAACGACCTCAACCCCGACCGCAGCATGTCTTCGATGGAATATCTCGCCAAGCGCATAGAGCAGCTTGACAGTGAGATTGCCAAGCAGCAGAGCCTCCGCCAGAAGGAAGAACTTGGTGCCATGGATCAGGAGAAGATTCGGGGATACAAGAAGAAGATTGCGGAAATAAGCCAGCGCCGTCAGCAGGTGGATGAGGTCTACCAGCAGTACGTGGCCGCTGAAAAAGCAGCCAAAGAGGCCGAGGAAGCCGCCAAGAAAGCCCAGAGGGATGCGGAAGCGGCTGCCCGTGAGTCGGAGTTTCAGGCGAAACTCGCCGAGAGACAAGCGAAACAGCAGGCAAAAGAAGCCGACTTGCAGCAGACCATCTCCGATGATGAGCAGTTCAAGCAGATTCAGCAGCGGCTCGCAGAGGCAAAGAAAACCAAAGGCGCTGCGGATATGCTCGTCTTCGGCGGGCAGGAGTTCGCCGGCCATTTTTATCTCGTTGAAGCCGGAACCCCGACCGCATCCCATCAAGCCACGGCAGGATGGGCGCCAGTCCCCGGCTTTCCCAAGGACGAAACCGGGCGCAGCCTCAACACACGTGATTACGAGCATGAGAAGGAGTCTCAGCAGCACGTGATGAACACCGCCTCCGACTATGATTCGAGGGCTCTGCAGCACATGGTGGTTATGACCTCCGATGGAATCGTTATCTCCGGTAACGAGAGGACCATGGCTTCGCAGATTGCCGCACAGAACAACACGGACACCAAGTACGTGGATTACCTCAGCAAGTATCCGCAGAAATACGGTTTCACCCCTGAGCAGGCGGCAGCGTTCGAGCACCCGCGAGTGGTTTTCGTTCCGGACGATGCGCTTCCCTACACCGCCAAGCTCTTCGACCTCTTCAACCAGAGCGAGGAAAAGCGCCAGGGAACAGTGGCTACGGCAGCTAAAGTGGCAAAGATTACTGACGAAAATCTCATCATGCAGATGGCGAACCTGCTGAGAGACGTGGACGACATCGACAAGGTATATAACGACGTGAAGGCATCTAACCAGTTGCTTCACATTCTTGAGGACGCTAAGGTGATAACGAGGGAAGACCGCCCGATGTATCAAAGCTCCGAAGGGCTGACGAAGGCCGGAGAGGAATTCATAGAGTCGGTGCTGTTCGGCAGCATCTTTTCCTCTTCCGACCAGGCAGTGCGTGAAGCCATGAACGACAAATCTATCCGCCGTGCCGTGGCTTACGCTTTCCCTGTCCTCGTTAGGGTGAAGGATCTGCCGGAGCAGTATTCCATCATCAACGAAATGACAGATGCCGTCTCCCTGCTTGTCCGGGCAAAGAAAGCTAACGGAGGGAAGGTTGATGGCGCGATGGCACAGTACATGAATCAATTCAATCTCTTTTCGGAGGGATTGCCTACAGAGAAAGGCTTGACTCAGATGCTTGCCGCCACCCTTGCTGAAAAGAAATACAGCAGCCTCCGTTCCGTCCTCAATACCTTCGTCGGTCGCCTTGAAGAAGGAGCAAACGGCCAGGCGGACTTCTGGTCCGGCGGAGTCGTTGAGACGAAGGAACAGATTTTGAAGGAAGTTTTGAAGTTCTATAATATTGATATAACAGTTTACGACAATGCCAAGCGAGGAATACATAAGCATGATGAAATTCGTCTGGATGATAGAGGCGATGGAAGCGGCGGGAATGGAGTTGACGGAGCAGCAGAAGGGAATTCTGCAACAGTGCCGGGAGAAAGGAATACTGGAGCCCCGGAAGGAACAGCCACAGCAGACGGAACAGGCGGAGGAGAAGTAGCGGCCGCAGTCAAGGCTGCACGCCAGGAGGTTGACACCAACCCCACCGAGGCTCAGAAGGAGGCCGGGAACTACAAGAAGGGACATCTCAAGCTCGACGGCTACGACATCACAATAGAGAATCCCAAAGGCTCCGTGCGCAGCGGGGTCAGCGCCGACGGAAAGGCATGGGAGACTCCCATGAACAACGACTACGGGTATCTCCGAGGCACCGAAGGTGTGGACGGAGACCATATCGACGTATTCCTCTCTGACAATCCGTCAGAAGGCAACGTCTTTGTCATAGACCAGGTTGACCCGAAGACCAGGGAATTTGACGAGCACAAGGTTATGTACGGCTTCCCCGATGCGGAAAGCGCCCGTGCCGCTTACCTCTCGAACTACGAGGAGGACTGGCAGGGCCTTGGCACCATCACCGAGGTAAGCAAGGATGAATTCAAGAAGTGGGTTGATTCTTCGCACAGGAAGACCAAGCCTTTCTCCGAGTACAAGTCCGTAAAGCCGGAAGGTGATGTCACTGTGGAACATCCGATTGCCGGCCTTGAGAACTATTCCCGTAAGGAGATTGAGAGTCTTGTCAATGATTACATAGGGCGGCAACTTTCCGAAACTACCCCGAATGAATTCACCGTCAAGAGTATCACCCCGATAGGTAGCCGCACCAACGGCACATCCCTGCCCGACAGCGACTTCGACGTGCTCGTAGAGTACGAAGGCACCATGCGCGAAGACGATGTCTTCAACGCCCTTCATGGAGACAATCCCCTGGGCGAAGGCATGCTGGAGATAGAGGGGATAAAGGTGGACTTGTTCCCCATCCGTGCCGAGGAGTCCGGCTCCGCAAAGAGCTGGCTCAAGAAGCACGAGGAATTCCGCAAGCGCGAGACGCAGGTTAAGGCACAGGATACCGCTTTCTCTCTCATGGGCACAACTCGCGAGGAGGCCATTACGGAGCGTCTCCAGCGTCAGCTTGATGACATAGACGACGTGATCCGTTCAGCCTCAGACCCGGAAGAGCGCGAACTGTTCATGCGTGACCGTGCGGACGCCATTCAGCGCAGCCTTGAAAAAGATTCTCACTACCCCTTGCATGTGGTCACGAGGGAGAACCGCTCGGACACCATGATGGCGAACGGGGTAAGATTGCCACTCGTAAGGCATATCGAATCAGTCATAGATGAAGCCGCAAATCTCGGGGTGCGAACACGTGGTTTCAGACTATTGGATGGGAGTGTTTATATTAACGCGGAAGTGTTGACAGATGCGACTGATGCCATGAGCGCCCTTAAGCATGAAGAGTGGCACAACATCACAAAGGAAAAAGGCTACGACAAGCAGTTGCTGAGCCTCGATGGAGTAGCACGTGAAGAGTTGCTCAGCGCTATAGACCATTGGACAATAGAGCCTGATGATTATTATCATAAACTCGACGATATCGGCATAGCGGATGAATTTATTTCAATGGCTATGGATAAGGCCGAAGGTCAGTCAAGCGAGGTAGTTGAACAAATTTTGTCCGAGGCGGGTATAACAAATCCGAATATTGTTAACTTTGTAGAAACTCATAAAAATGAAAGAAGATTACGTGAACCATACGCTAACTCAAGAGGTGGACGGAGAAGAGGTGAGATTCATGATGTCAATAACCAGGAAAGAGTCGCACAAAATGGCGGAAATAGCCAGTCGCGACCCGAAAGGAACCTGGGACAAGAAAGAGATAGATCTTCTCTTCAAGGCTCAAGAGGAGCTGGAAGCGGAGAAGGCGAAGGGGCAGACTTCTCAAGAGTAAGCGAGGAGCCGGCCCAGAAGGACGGGGAGTCGGACATCGACTTCCTTGTTCGGAGTAGCGACTATATAAGCAAGCGCTACCCCGCAGTAGCGAAAGTGAAGACTCTGTATGAAGGCCGTGACGACCTCCCCCTCGGAGACTATGACCCCAACACGGGCGTGGTTAGGCAGTTCTCGTATCCCGGTAAGACTTATCGGGATTATGAGTCGACAGACTTCCACGAGAATCTACACGCCTTCATCGACCTGAAAGCCGGTGAACCAGTCGCACCCGTTTTTGAAGCGTTTGAAAGTGCATTTACCCAAATTGCGCCCGAAGAATCCAAGCAACTGATGGCTGAGATTGTTGGGGCAAAGAGAGATAACGGAACTCCTTCTTATCCGACAGTAGAGGAGCAGCGAGAGGAGTTTTATGTGAGAATAGTCGAAAACGCCATGGCAGAAGGGCATGTTCCTTTACTGCTGGCTGCTTCGCCGGAGAGTGCGAGAGAACTTACGAACAATTACTTAAAAGCAAGACGATATGACGTCCAAGAAGAAACTCTCAGAAGAAGAAATCAAGGGGATCAAGGATTGGATGGCCGGCCTGGCCTCCAAGGCCAAGGAGGACTACAAGAGTCCGAACAGACGATGCGGGTGGCCGGCGAAGGAGTACGAGAATCTGACTCCCGCCAGCGACTCCCCGAAGGAGTAAGGAACCTCTCACCCGAGGAGCAGCAGCGCCTGCGCGACATCGACCGCAACGGGCGCTTCAACCCGGAGGTCACAACCGACATAGGCACCGAGACTCCTGAAGGCACGGTGCTCTTCTCCCGTACAGAGGATAACCGTACCCTCGTCGGCCTGCATAACATCTCGAAAGAGAAGCTGAACAAAGTCCTCCAGATGGGAGGGCTGGCTAATCCTTCCGCCGCCGTCATCGACATAGCCCACCAAGACCACTTCGGCTACGGAGAGATCTCCCTCGTCATGCCATCGTCCCTTGTCGATATGAAGACGGGGCGCAATGCCGGTACGTGGGATCGTGACGCATGGACTCCCATGTACCCGAACATCACATATTTCGAGGGAAAGCAGACCAGAGCGCTGCTCAAGGAGCTGGTCAAGGACGTAGATGACCCCGACCTTAACGACCGAATCCGAAGCCATGTAGGTTCCTATATCTACGGAAAACTCTATAACTCCGGTCTGGAATACGTCTTCCTGCAGCATAAAGGGCTGGCCCCGGAGATCCAAACCGTCCCCGCGAGGTATCCCCACCTCACCACGGACATGCTCCAGCAGGCCCTCGGTATGGATACATACGAGGACGGCTCCGCAGGATACGAAGCCTACCTTGCCCTCCCTGCCGACAAGAAGCGCGCCTTCAACCTCCTGCAGAAGACTGACGGCGACCCAAGCAGCCGCAGGCTTATAAAAGCGGAACAGAATGAGACCTACAAGAAATTCTGGGAAGACATTCTCGCCGAAGACCTCTCGTTCTCCGAGTTCAGCAACCTCATGTACGGTGTGGCCCGCGACAAGAACTACGCCGGCACCCCCGACCCTTCACGCACCATCGACAAGGCTATCGACATAGTGCGTGAGCAAGGTCTTCAGAAGGAGTTCTCCGACTGGCAGACCAAAGCCATCGAGAGCCTCGGATACGAGCCCAAGATCTCCCTCGGACGCACCCCCAGCGGTAATATCCATTACAAGGCCGCTACCCTTGAGAACGTCTCTGCTTACATGAAAAAGCAGGGCCGCAACGCCAGCGCCGACCACAGCCAGTCCGGAGCCGGGATACTCCGTGCAAGGCTTGCACAGAAGTTCACCAGCCTCGCGCAGATTCGTGCGGCAAAAGACCGTCTGACCGCAGATTACGACGACCCCCGCATCAAAGACCTCAACGAGAGGATACAGGATGCGGTACTCACCTTCTACAGTGACGAGATATCCCGCGTGAACGGAATGTATACCGCCGAGCTGGTGGCCCAGGGCTATGCCGAGGATATCATCGTCCGCGGGCAGAAGGTGGATGATGTTATAGAAAAGTTCCGCCAGAAGGAGCACATTGTCCTCGACCTCAGCGACGAGGAGAAGAAGTCTCTGGAGACGCTCCGCAAGGACATCAAGAACATGCCGACGTTCTACTTCGAGACGAAGTTCGAGCGTCCCGTGTACCTGCAGGAATTCACAGCCGCCGTCGTTCCGTCCGACATCAGTGCAGACCTCAAGGAGCATCTCTCCCTGCAGGGCCTGAAGGTTTATGAATATGACAAGGACGCGGAAGGGTCGCGCCGCGAAGCGACGCTCAAGGCGACGGATTCCAACGAGGTGCGCTTCTCCAGGGTGAAAGACACTGAAAGGGAGAGAATCGACGCTTATGATAGGTTTTATGGCACTCAAGTCGGTGAGTTTTTGAATTACGTAGATTCCGGTTGGGACGGTAATAATAAAACTTGGAAAGTCGCCAAAATTAAAAGCAGCGGATTTCCTTCATTGATTGATGCTGCAAAGCATGGAAAATTGCCCGTAGTAGGAGATTTGTACATTGAAAGCGATGTGCTCAATCCAAGAAGACACTCTTTCTACACCGATAAAGAAAAAACAACATTAAACTCTAACCATGTATTAACGCAGGAAGAGTGGGCACGAGTGATTGATTATCTTGCGAGCGATAATCCTAAAGTGATTGCAACAGCTAATGCCAATAATTTAGATGCATTTGCTTTATATCCTCCTTTCCGTCATCACAACGGCCTGCCTATGGCTGTTATACTTGAGCAAGCGGTCAATACAAAAAGAAAAAAGAAGGCGTATGTTATTACCGCATTTGGGGAATACGACGAGGTTACGAAGAAAAAGACGTTCTTATATGGCTCTTATGAAAAAGTGAAAGGAATCCCGACGGTTCATGTTGCTTCGGCTAATCCGAACACTACTACATCTTGGCAGATTCCTTCTGAAGACAAAGATACAAATAAATCTTTAGATACCAAACTCAAGGACGATTTTTCTCAAGGCTCCCTTTTCACCGAAGACGGTGAAGCTGTGCACTTCGAGTCCCTTGGCGGTCTTCCCGAAGGTCCCGGGCTGCACTGCTACGTGGAGCGCCAGTTTGAGAAGAACAAGGTTTTTTCGTTCACCGGAGCCGAGAAGATAGAGAGCGCTGCGGATGTGGCCTATATCTTCAAGGAACTGGAGACGCAGGCCGTCGAGAATTCCTTCCTCGTGTTCGTAAAGAACGGTAAGCCGACCATCCTTCACATGTGCATCGGTACGTCCGACACTGTAAACGTGGACTACCAGGCGATGATGGCCGGATTCCAGCAGTATCAGCCGGATGAGATATTCCTCGTGCATAACCATCCCAGCGGAGATGTGCGCCCGAGCAAGAACGACCTGGAGGAGACGAAGCGACTCAGCCAGATGGCGGGCAGCACACCACTCTCTTCTATTATCATTGACACACTCTCCGGGGAATACGCACATTTCACTGACGCGCTCGACTTGGAGAAGGGTACAAGGCCGGAAAGTGTTGAGGGTGAGCGGCCCGTCGAGGTGCTCTCGTCCAGCAAGAATGTCTTTAACCGGGACTACAAGTCCGGGGGCCTAAAGATAAAAGGTCCGGAGGATGTGGCCGCATATATCTCTGCCCATCGTCTTGGCAAAGGAAGCAAGGTGTTCGCACTTCTCGTGGGACGCGGAAACACCGTCAACGGCAACCTCGTCTTCTCCGCCAACGAACTCACCAACGCCAACGCCCGCGACCTTGCACGCGAAGCAGCTACAGCAGCTGTGCGGACGAGTTCGTCAATGGTGATTCTCTCAGGAGACTTCGCCTATGTTGCCGATGCGGTACGTCGCTTCAGCACTACACTGGAGATAATCTCCGGCAGCACCATCAAACTTGGAGATGTCGTGAAGGTAGACGGCAACCACACACTGTCCGCACAAGAAGGCACGCTAAATGAGCCGTCCATGGACGAAAAAACAGTGCCGAGGCGCAGTGTCATCAAGAAGGTGGAAGAGGGCGGGCTTGCCGCCATTCTTGGAGAAGAAGATACTAATGAACTAATCCGAGGTGCTTATAAAATCCTTCCGGAAAGCGTGCGCTCACTCATAAACGACGCTGCGCTCTCATCCGATGTTGACTTCAAAAAAGCGTTCAAGAATTACCTCGCTCGTCTTGCAGAAGACGGATTCGAAAAAGACGAAACTGGACTGCTCCGCGCACTTACGGAGGAAATCCGTTCTCTTGTCGGTAATCCCACTCTCACGGAGGGCGATGTCCGTTATATGATTTGGCGCGAAGCCGCCGGCGAAGCGGAAGATAACCTCCTTGCCGTAGCAAGGCAGACCGTCATAAAACGCCGCTTCGGTGTGGGAGAAGATGAAGTCCGGTTCAGCATGGCCAAGGACTTCGCCGACGTGACCGAGGAAGGACGCGAGAAGGTATTCGATACTGTGGATGAGGCAGCTGCCGAATTGAAAGCGACACGCAAGACTGAGGAAATAGCCGCCGCAAACGATGATTTGAAGGCCATTGTACGCGCCATGAGGGGCCAGCGTGACTACGACCGTGCAACCCTCTCCAGCATCGTCAAGTACGCCAAGGAGATTCTCAAGGGCGGCAAGGTGGATACACTGACCCGCACCGAGGCAATCAAACTCCTCACCCTCGTAGGTAAGACCGATGGAAAGACCCCGGTGTACGTGAAACGCTACGCCGACCAGTTGACTGACCTCCTGCTCGACCATATCGTGAAGGGAGAGAAGGAACGCCTCATGAACCTTGTCAGCGTGCGTGACACCCGCATCGCTCCCACCGGAGTCGAAGTACAGGGAGCGCTGGAACTCCTGGGACAGACGACCGTGAAGGCCATGCGCGACTACATGAAGCGCAGCATCGCGGATATCAACGCCCGCATAACGGACATCACCCGAGACCTCTCAAGTGACAGCGTTCCCGTGCGAAAGAAGGCATGGGCGGAGCACGCCGGACTGCTGCTCGCAAAGGACTATCAGCAGAGCATCGTGGAGAGCGAAAACGAGGAGGCAGACCTCAAACGTGAGATTGCCGAATTCTCATCTTCCGACGTTAAGAACCGCATAGGCTCCAAGGCTGCGAAAGAATTCGCTGAGTCGAGCCGAGAGGCTCTGCGAGAAATTAAAATTGAAAGGGTGGATGACTACCGTAGGATTGCCAAGGTTCTCGGTGAAGAAATTAACCGCAGCGCTAAGTCCAGCAAAAGTTTCCGCGAGGCTGACGAACGCCGCATAGAAGCCATCCACTTCGACGCGAACCGCGACCTACAGGGAGTCCCTTGTGACGAACACCGCATGGATACCCACATGGATAAAGCCCTGAATCACGATGCTGTGCGTTTCCTCTTCAAGCCTCTTGCGACCTTCGACCAGATGCTCCGTCTGTTCGGTCGCATGAGCGTCAGCGGTGAAGGCTACCTCTGGAACCGTTACATGCGCGGCTGGGCGGATACCGCTGAGAAGGCATACACCGGACTCAAGGCTGCGACGGACGAACTGGATGCGAAGGTCAGTGAGGTCTACGGGAAGAAGATGATATGGGACAACCTCTATGCCGAGGAGCGCAAGATGCCCAATTCTACCGCCCGGTTTATGGATGGAGGAGTAATGAAAGACCACGAAGTGACACCTGGCCAGCTGTTGTATATCTATATGGTGAACAAGATGTCCGACGGGCGGATGAAACTCCGGAAGATGGGTATTGACGAGGACGACGTACAGAAGATCGTCGCCAGCCTCGACCCCCGCTTCGTGCAGATTGCCGACAACCCCAAAGCCGAGCTCTGCGCCTTCAAAGGGATGACGCTCCGCATCGAGTGTAAACTGGTCGAGGATAACCGTCCCGAAACCCAGAAGGCCCTCATCGAGAAGGTGC
>Ga0310690_10002899_pt1 | contig 26909 bp, 44 predicted proteins | sample AusTroGonzalo_MG_2_FD_207661 | JGI IMG/M metagenome (GOLD analysis project Ga0310690, IMG submission 207661) | Bovine rumen microbial communities from tropical cattle in Woodstock, Queensland, Australia - Gonzalo_04 (v2) (version 2) | ecosystem: Host-associated > Mammals > Digestive system >...
AGTAATTCCAGCCGTACCGTATCCCGTAGTTGATCCACCTACAGTCGCCGTTATCGTTACGCCACTCTTTTTCATGTATGCCGGGAGTGTGTAAATGCCATAAATATATGATGTGCCACTGGCCCGTGTGCCAGTCAGCCGAACAAACTGATATTTAATTCCCATGCCGTATCACCTCACATACACCCAGATCCGCCCGTTCACCTTTACAGGTTCAGGATTCTCATTAGTACCACCGCACCATTCTTCATAGCTTGGTATTTCACTTACAATGCCAATAATACGTTCTGGATATTTACGAATTTCTCTGCGAGTCATAATATCAATTGTACCATTTGGCGCAGAACATACTGCATCTCCTAAATGATATTGATTTCTATCTTTATACGGATATGCAAGTACACGACCAGAAACTGCAATTGGAGTCTTTGCATCATCTGATTCACCGATGCCAAATCCATAAGTATCAGAAACAATTCGACATGCTGACATTAAACGTTTAGTTGTCTAGGTCATAATTCCACTTTCAGTTTCAGTAACGCATCTACCTGGTTCTACTTTTTCAACTTTACGATATTCTGCATAGTCATTCCAATAAGCTCCATATACGCGTGCGCCATAGATATATTTTGCACAGCCCAAGCCACCGCTTAATTTTACTGCGCCAGTTGCGGTACTAGAAGAAGCAGTTGTATTTGTAAATGAAATTACGCCGGCCATACTCCAGTTGCCAGTTGTTTTTACACATGTACTTAGATCATAAGTATTGTTATTATCTTGCTAGTTAAATGTAAAGGTTGTATTGTTACATCTAGTCGCGGTAAATGTAACACCTGATCGAGTTATGGATTTAATTGCTTCTGACGCAGCTGCTCCACCTAAACCAGCTAATGAATATGTAGTATTATTATCCTATTGATTAAAGGTGAATGTTGTACCATTACATCTAGTTGCGGTAAAAGTTACTCCCGAACGTGATATAGACTTAATTGCTTCTGATGCTGCAGCGCCACCTAAAGTAGCCAATGAATAAGTACTATTATTGTCCTGCTAGTTAAATGTAAATGTTGTGCCATTACATCTAGTAGCTGTAAAAGTCACTCCTGAGCGTGATATAGACTTAATTGCTTCGGTCGCGGCCGCTCCGCCTAAAGTCGCAAGAGAATAGGTGCTATTACTATCTTGCTAGTTAAAAGTGAATGTAGTGCCATTACATCTGGTAGCTGTAAATGTTACTCCAGATCGCGTTATAGATTTAATTGCTTCTGATGCCTTAGCTCCACCGAGTCCTGCTAAGTCATATGTATTATTATTATCTTGCTAGTTAAATGTAAAGGTGGTATTATCACATCTTGTAATAGTAAATTTTACGCCAGATCGAGTAATATTTTTTATTGCTTCAGTTTTTGCCGCACCACCTAAGCCTGCCAATGAATAAGTGGTATTATTATCTTGCTAGTTAAATGTAAAGGTAGTTCCATCACATCTTGTGGCTGTAAAGGTGGTTCCCGATCTACTAATAGTTTTAATAGCCTCTACTTTCTTCGCAGCATAAGAATCATAATTTCCAGTATCTAATACTAATTTCCAATCTGCCCATGTGCCATTATTCTTTCCACGAACAGCGATATGTCCAGTTCTATAATCGCCATAAATTTGATGTTTCCAAGATGCACTATAGAATTGACCATATAATGCACCGTCTGTCTGCTATGAGTTCCAAGCAGCTTTAGTTAAACCAGAAATATAGCCTATATGATTGTTACTTGGATCGAGGCCAACAGTAGAATTGTTAGTTGTAATTAATGCATACGTTGTATTATTATCTTGCTAATTAAATGTAAATGTTGTTCCATCACATCGGGTTGCAGTATACGTTGTCCCAGATCTGGAGATTGATTTGATCGCTTCTGTCTTTTTAGCGCCTCCAAGCCCATCCAACGTATAGGTTGTATTATTATCTTGCTGATCAAATGAAAAAGTAGTGCCATCTGCCCTAGTAGCCGTAAAAGTAGTTCCAGAACGAGTAATACTATTAATAACCTCTGATGTAGAAGGAGTAGAAATTGCTTCCCGAAATTTATCTGGCGAAGCAACCTAGTAACTATTTACTCCTTGATTACTCTATATTATATTTATATAATTCCAATCATAATAAGTGTTATTAGTAGAATTCCAACTTCTTGTACCAATACTTACTCCGGTTTTACCAGAAGTATAAGCGCTCCCTCTTAAAACACTATATGCTTTATTATTTTGATCTCTAATATATACATTTTTTGTAGACGTGCTTGAAATATCATTATTCTAAGCTGTAATATCCACATTATTATTTTTAATATTAATATCCTCAATTACAGTTTTAGATCCTGCAAATGTCTAATCAACTGTAGACACTAATCCAGCTAGCACATCTGTAGCCATGTCATATGTTGTATTATTATCCTACTAATCAAAACTAAATGTAGTATCATCACATCTTGTTACTGTAAATGTCGTCCCACTTCTGGTTATATCTTTGATAGCTTCATTCTTATCTGCTCCACCAATATCGTCTATAGAATTTGTTCCTAAAGCATTTATTATTGCAGTAGATGAGAGTGATGAAATACCAGTACCGCCGCCGACTAATTCGGTTGCTGACAGGGTACCAGTAGATGGATTAATATGCACGCTATTATTACGTTTAGTACCAGATGTAATTGAATCAACTGTTGAAGTCGTTGTTTCATCTGAAAATAACACAGGATAAGTAGAATTAGTTTCATCATCTAAATCCTATACAACATTTTCATCTACATCAGCACTCCATTCTAATGCAGTACCCAAGCTATTAACTTTTAATATTTCTCCAGTATTACCGATTGATGAAATACCTGTGCCACCATGAGAAATATCTAATGTCCCATCAACCGCGATTTCCTATACAGAATTTTGTCCGCCGTTAATCTCACTTTCATTTTGACCAGTTTCTGTACCATAAGTAGTTGATAAATCAACTTTTACTTTTTGCGGTGAAGTCCAAGAATCAGTAAAACCTATAACATGCCATACCGTTCCATCATAAACTAAATGATAAATATAATCAGCTTTTAAAATATTTGCAGATATTGTTGATCCATTATAATAAATAGAATTTGCAGTACCACCGTTAATAGACAATGTGGCACCATTAGTATTTGTAGTAGTAATATGTAACGCAATTGTTACACCAGCGGCTAATTCAAAGTTAGGAATATTTGCTGTAATTGCATTACTGGTACCACTAGTCGTTGAATATAACAATGGTTCTATTAAATGGGTAGTATTATCTGGAATTTGTATTGCATGAATATGTCCCATTTATATCACCACCATTAAGTTGTTACAGGAACAATTACGTTTGTAGATGTTACTGTTAAACTTGGAATTACACTATTTGTTAACTATAAAATACCACCAGATACAACCGCAGAGGAAGCAGACCCCGCGCTCCAATTAGAAGCAGATCCAACGCTACCGGAAGTTTGACTTGTAGCCAATACATAACTTCCTTCATCACCTAATAATTCCCAATATCCAGCATGAGTTGATTCATTTGTTTCAACCCAAACATATTCTTGATGTGTATCAGATAATACTACATCTCCTGGCCCTGGTGTATAGTTATTACCATTAATTACAACAGTAGGCGTGGTCATTCCATCAGACATTGTTGTAGTAGTACTACCCTTAAAATGCATTGCTCCAGTTAAACCCGATAGGTTACTAGTTGCATCATCTACATATTTTTTAGTAGCGGCTTCTAAATCTGAAGTTGGCGCACCTGGAAGCGTAACCGTGCCAGTAAACTCTGGATTATTTACTGGAGCATATACACTAGAATTTGTATACGCGGCTGATCCTAATCCATGCACACTTACACTTTGTCCGTTAATTACAATTTGGCCATTTGTACTTCCTTCTGCGGCGACAATATTACTATTAACGTACCAAGTTTCAGTTACCACACTATTTACTGATTCCTAATGAAAAGTAAATGCTACAATATCATTTTCATTGCATACACAATTACCTACAACTGCTTTTGCACTTGTAGAGCCTACAGCCAATGTTACATTAGATGTTGCTGTGTTACCGCTTGTAAAACGCACATGCACAGTAATACCATTCATTAAAGTATCAAAACTACTTAATGTAACTGTTTTCGCGGCGGTACTCGCGCTGGTATTACATATTCCATATAAAGTTGAACCAATAAGTATCTGGTCACCACCAGATCCAACCTATACTTTGCCAATATAACTACTCATTCAATCTCCTCCTTCTAAATATCAGTTACAACTGCAAGCGGTGTGGTCAATAACTATGGAGCAACTCCATTAGTAATTTTTAGTACATTACTCTCTATTGCAGCTATAGTTGCTGAGCCAGGACCCCAAGAAACTATACTCTTAATATTTGTTTTCACTGGAGTATATGTAACATCAGATAATAATGTATAACCATTTGCACCTGTAAAATGATAAATTTTATTTGTTTCTAAATCTATATATAACTTCTCTGAAGATCCTGGAGAAGGAAAATCATTAAAGGTATTTCTTTTTATTATTTCTACCTCTTCACCATTTAGTGTTCCAGCATCTACAAAAGGTAAAGATACTACATTAGTCGATCCATCACCAATCTTTAAACGAGAAAAAGGGTGAGTTGTATCGGCTGTATAGACGATCAACTCACCCAATAGTGGCACAAAAGATGTTCCACTGCTCTTTTCTCCGCCATCAGAAATAAGAACAGATTTTCTCCAATTTGCTTCAGTGTCACTTTTCAACTGAATTCTCGTCTTTATGGTATTATTGGCAGTAGCCATAAAAACACCTCCTTAGCATCAATTTCAGCTAAGTTCTCAAATTATCTCAGTACTGCTTCCGCAGTTTAATATAATATATGTATCACTTGTTTGTTTTAAATCACTTACATTACCCGTCGCGGCAATTCTTGCTAACTATATTTTTTTATTATTTATAGTAATATCTTCTAGAGTATTACCCCCAGCGGGAATCTACGCGCCTTCAACTACATTTAAATTTAAAGCCGCAGCATCAATAGTAACATGAACTTCTTTTTCCTAGTTCGGCTAAAATTCTGTATCATTAAAATAAATTTTTTCTATTGTATTTACTTGAGCATTAGATTCAATATGACTTAACTTATCTTTTTCTGCCGCAGTGAATTCATTTATTGGGATATTTACAGATTTTGTTAGATTTTTTACTGTACCAATATTTAATTCAGTTTCATTTAAGAAGATATGTTCAATTTTATTAACCTAAGCATTGGCTTCAATACCAGAAATTTTCTCCTCTTCTTCTGGTGTTAGTGCGCTCACGCGCAAATTTAATGAATTCTCTTTACCATCAATGGTTGTTGGTAAAGCTTCATTTCCATTAACATAAATATGCTCAATAATATTACGCTATGCATTTTCTTCTATACCTGCAAGTTTTTGTTTCTAATCAGTAGTAAAATCATTAGAAGTTAATGTTTTTCCTTCTTCTTTATCTACTTTAGAATCCAAATCTTCAGTTAAATTATAAATTTTACCTTGAGAGATTGCGGCGTCATCTGAAATATCACGGTCTACAATTGATCCCTTTACCGCATAACTTCCCTCATCGCCAAGTAAATTCCAATAATTTCCAGTCCATACATATTCTGCTTGATTAAAAATAATTACATCGCCTGGCAATGCTTGAGAAAAATTATAATCTTGAATCCGTGGATTTACGCTAGAACCACTTGTAATTTCTACTGTTGCTTCACCAATATAATGCATCGCACCAGTAAGACCCGCGGTTGCATTATCTATATAATTTATAATTGCTCTATTTGTAGCTAAATTATTATTGCTAAACAGTGTACTTTCTATCGCGCGAGTCTAAATTGCACCTTGCCCATTTCCAACTAATACAGCATCTGAATCGAATGTAGTACGTCCAGTACCGCCATGTTCTACATCAATTATTCCAGCGATGCTACTAGCAGATAATGTATTACGTACAACACGAATTTTACCATTTGTTTGATGTACTTCTGTAATAATTTTAGTAGCGTCCGGGGTATCAGTATAATTTAATAATGCTAAACGTTCATTTAATTTATCTACAGTATAACCGGTAATATTCCAGTATTCTGTTGCATCTCCAAGCCATTCTATGACTTGAGCTAACTATCCTAAATCAATATAATTTAATTCATCAGTTACCCAATCTGCATCATTTGCACCTTTTGACTATAAATAATATTTACTAGCATTGTCGCCAGTACCTTTAATTAAACGATATGCTTTTGCTTCAACAGTAACGGGGCCTGTTCCACCCCCACCTCCACCACCAGCTTCAGCAATACATTGCTAAATTAAAGTTACAAGACCTTGAATTTCATTAGCATTATAAGTTGGTTTTGTCTATTGTTTGGCCCAATTATATACATCTCCTGCAATCCCTTGTACCCAGGGTAACTCAGAAAAATAATGATATCCATCACCAATTTTTATTCCTACTGCCGGAGGAGTATTAGCGGGCCTATTGTTTGTTCCTTCAATAGTATAATCAAAAGATGAGGCAGCTATCGCAGCTTCACCCTGTTTTAAAATAACAGTGCTATCTAACCAGTTACTTAAAGTATCATAGCGTAACAATATTCTTGTTTCAATTGTATGTTCCGCCATTTAACTCACCTCCTTTAAGCACTGCCGCCATAAATAATAAATGTATCTCCTGTAGGAACATAAAGTTTGGTTGTTGCTACTTGATTTAATGTCATTAGTCCTTCATTTGTTACATTAATGTGATCTGCAAGCTATGATGCTTTTACACCACCAAGTCTTGATTCTGTTGCAACTTGTAATTGAAATCCTCCACCAGATCCACCATCGCCAGTAGAACCAACCATATCCCACTAACCAGTAATAACCATATATTCTTCATAATGATCCCCAGACTGTGCAAGCACCATGTATAAAGTATCTGGGTCCGCGCTGGAAGCGGTAGGTAAATTATCTACCACTAATCTTTTTAAATGATGTGCGTTTAATATTGCTTCTGCAATAGCAGATTGTAAATAACGTAAATTTACTGGATCTGTTTCAATTACAGGATCATCGTTAATTACTAAATGTGCGCTACCGCCAGCATTTACAATGATATTATTAATAGTTTGAGCAAAAGAATCACTAAAGGTTAGTGATCCGTCATTCATAAATTTAAAATAGGTTGAGTCTAATTTATTTAAATATCGTAGATTATGCCAATCTGTAACGCCATCACCTATTTTAATCATAAACGTATCTGTTTCAAGTCCAAATTCACCCTATGCGAGCACTGGATTTCTAGTCGTCCAATCCGCTTTTTCATCATGGCGAATCTATAATGTCACTTTTACTGAATTAGATGGCATTATGCATCACCACCTTGTAAAATTGTATTTGTAATTAACATTGCATTTACAGGAGTATATTCGGTTCCATCCCAATAATATAATATATTTTCTCCTAAATCAAAATATAATTTATCATAAGAGCCAACCTATGGAAAATTATTAAATGTATCAAACATAATCTCCCATTTGTTATTTTCAAGATAAGAACCAAAATAATGATGGAATTCTTCGCGTGTACCAGTGTAGCCACTGTTAGAGGCTAACATATAAATCTAGTCACCAAGTATACTTAATCCTATAGTTTCCCATGGATAAACAACGGAGAACTCCGCCGTTGCTGGAATAGGAGGAATAGTCCAGCCCTATTCTTCTGAATTACTGTTTAGCCAAGGATATACTAAAGCTAAACCCGCTGCACGCGGCCGCGGTGGCATGATACGAAAATCGTATTCAAGCAATAGGTCGCGTGTACGCGCTCTGTTGCTTTTATACATTTCGCGTCACTCCCTTTATTACGCATGATGGTAGACTAAAACCAGCATAATATGAGTCTATGTCATCAGCATGAATAAGTTTATCATTTTCATCATAGGTAGGATTCCTTAAAATTGTAATATCCCATGTATAACGATTACCTCTTTCATCTGGTTCTATATCTAGAGTGTCTTCCATATCAAAATTAAAGGTTAAAGTTTCTGCGGTGGCATCTATTTTTTTCTCTAATTTTGTTGTGTGTGTTAAGTTATCATAGATAGCTAATACTGCTTTATCACCATTAGAAACTGTTCCCTAAGTGGGAATGGTGAAGGTGCCGGTATCTCCTTGCGGGATTATTAATCTGCGTCCAACAAGTCTAATCATATAAATCACCATCCTAATTTTTTTCTATATTTTTCTAACATTGATGAAGATTCATCAATGATTATTGTCATATCATAATTATGAGATTCAAGTGTTAGAAGCTTCTTCTAAGCATGGCTAAGTTCTTTACTTACATCTCGAATATATTTATCAAGCTCTAACGCGGCGTCTAAATCATTTATTATTGTTAGTTCTTGCCGCATTTCCTGATACAATTTCTTTGTGGATTTTTCCCATTCAATCCACTTATTCATTAAATCTTTAATTGCGGTTCTACGAGTATTTATATCAACCGCATATGATGTATATTTGTACCACTATTCTGGAATGATAGTAGAATTTTTTATTGGGGTTAACTATAGTAATTTAAAATAATGAGTCATATAATAATGATGGAACTATTTATAGTTACAAGTTTCTTCAAACTCATGCGAATCATGACAATGTGCGTATCCCCATAATCCCAAAAACTCAAATGCCTTAGCAATATCCTAATGATATTGAATTCCTTCTTTCATATGAGAAAGTATTTTAGTAAAAATTTCTTCAACCGTCATAATAACACCTCCATAGTAAAAATAAAAGGCGGGCGAAGCGCCCGCCTATAAATTAACGAATCTTAGTAATTACTACATTGATATGAGCGTCACTTACTGCAGTAGTGCCGTTCATAAATTGGAGAGTAGTTGGAGCAGTTAAGCAATTACAATTACAATTATTTTGTAAAACACGAACAAATGTTTTGAATCCAAAAGTACGGGTATCAGTTACCGTGGCCGGAACAAAACTAGTAATTGCTTGTGGCTAAGCAACTCCATTAACCATTAACTGTACAGAAACTTCTGTCGCAGCATCTGGAGTAGCAAAACCGTCCATTTCTACTAAATATATACCCTGTTTATTTAACTGAATTGTTGCGGGAGCACTAAGCACTTCTCCACAACCCTTATCAATAACAACATTATTAAAGGGAAAAACAGAATTAGCATCAACTGCTAAATTAGAAGAATATACTTGTAACATGTGCGTTACCTCCTAAATAAATAAAAATAAAGGGGACGCACTGTCGTACGTCCCTATATTATGGCGTACTAAATACGCTCTTGATTACATATTACATCCTCCGCAGAATGGAGAATTTCCGGCATTGTAAGTCCATCCATTTGGATAACGGACAACGCCCGCTAAAGCATTCTGAAGCTCTAACTGATTGATACGATTCTGCATAGCTTCCATCTTATTCTCAGTAATAGCATCAATAATACGCTGACCCTGAGCAACAATGTTAGCATTAGTTGCAGCATCGCGCATCGCTGCATCATAATTATTCTGCATTAACTGACGAGTAAGTCCGCAGCAGCATTCATTTTGATGCGCTAATAGATTTGCCTGCCCGACTGCTAAACCGGCGACATCACGTTGTAATTCATTATACTTGTCACCAACAAAGCTAGTAATATCATGATAAACTTGATTAGTAGTTGCAACACTCTGAGCAGTACCTGCAGTTACAGCTGCGAGAATGTCACGAGTCTGTGCCTGTAGATTCTAAGTATCAAAACCATTCTGTACTTGATCACGAGTTGCATACTGTTCTGCACCACGGCCACCCCATCCGAAGCCACCGCCGCCAAACATAGCTAGAATTGCAAATAACCAGATCATACCGCCCCAGCCTTCGCCAAAGCCGCCATCACGATTCATTAAAGCAACATCAGAAGCAGATAAACCATTTTCACCCATAATGGGTCACCTCCATAATAGAGATTATAATTAATATAAAGAACTAACATTAATTATTAGAATCTATTCAATTCTCTTATATAGAAGCCTTGCTAGCATTAATATTAGGCACGTACATTACTTTAAAATTATATATTCTAATAATTTAATGCTCTTCCCTTAACATAGTTAATGTGCTTTTAGAAAGAAACAATCATTAAAAAAATTTTTACAATGGATAATTATTTAGATAAAAAAATAAGGGGCGCCTATTCAGCAGCCCCTTACTGTTATCGTATAACCACGGGCGCAAAGCAGCCGTCCTATACGATAACTATATTATATCATATTTAATTATAATTTGTCAAATATTTACTTCAGTCCATCCAGCAGGATATACCGCCGGACTCCATACATTACTATCAATAAGGCTTTCATATACTCTGCCTTCAAACATAACTCTATCGCCCTTTTTATAAGCATTAGTGCTATCTGGCTATTCCCATTCAGGAATAATATTTGGATCAGGAATTAGTACCTTTGCCCAAAGACTTGGAGAATTTGTTGGAGTCCAATTTGTCTATGCATTATGCGCCTGAAGGCAAGAGTATAGGATTCCTTCATAAAGAACCCTATCTCCTTTAATATATTCTTCATCTTTATTCCACGTAGGGAATAATTGTATTGCTTCAAGTGCATCCTCATCTGATAATGAGGCCGCCGCCTTTTCAATATATGGACGTAATTTTCGCGCAAGTTCTATTAGTGTCATAATTATTCAACTCCTAATAGAATCTTTGTCGCTTCAAGTTGTTGCGCCAAAGAAGCAATTTCTGCACTCTAGTGCAATAGATATTCGTCTTTTGTATACTCAGTGCATTCATATTCAAAACCACGAACAGTTTGATCAAATACTGTTTCCTCATACGGAGTGATATTAGAGGCCACTAATACGGACGTAGCCGTAATTTCTATATCTTGTGGCCGAGTAGAACTACGTACCTTCATATCAATCAACCTCCCATATAAGTGTTCCATTTTGCAATATTAGCAGTATACGTTGCATTTTTAGTAGGAATATATAGTAATTTTACGCCATAATTATGGCGAGAACTAGTTTCATTAGAACGATCCGCCGCATAGTAGAATGGGCCGCACTCTTCTTTAAAGCCAAAACTACCGCCAGTAGCAAGAATCATTTCACCATTCAAATTAGCAACTGTCCATAAGGAGTCGCCAACTGGTACTAAACTATTTGCACTACTAGAACATTCAACTGGCATATAAACCCAATCATATTCATCATTACCATAACCCATTGCGTTAATCCATCCATATAGAGATGGAAGATTAAAACCAATATCGCCATAATTACTGCCGCTATAGTTGAAGTCTTTATAAACTTTGACTTCACCGCCACCGCTCGCGCCATTACCTACTACTTTAACGCCACCAATCATAGACCACAAATTACCCCACGGATTCTCCATACCACGATAGCAAATAGCGCGTTTGCCATTATCACTAACGGTAGAGCGAGTACCATTTACATCCATTGTAGTTGAAGAAGCATGACCAGTACCATTCCCACTAGTAGAGCCTGTAATAAACATACATTGACCATTTGTGCCATCTGGGATATATGTAATTCCTTCTTCAATAGCAGATTGACCATTCATAGTGCCAAATTCAACCATTTCAAGCATTTGATTTGCGCTTTCTGCGGCCATAGTCATAATATGCCAACCAGTTCCGCGCGCCGTTGCATATGCTTCTGCGGCGTCTCTAGTAAGATTATTTACTGGTTTTACACCCGCGATTGAGGTTAATTTATTATCGGCTAAGCCAGCGTCAAAAGCTGGTAATAAGATATATTCTAATCCATCTGCAAATATTGGCGCAAGTTTAAATCCTGCTTGTTCTGTCGGAGAAATTATTAGAGTCTCATGACGAACTGCTTTACCTTTTGTTAATTCATCTGCAGTACGAATGATACGCTTATAATAAAATTTAGGTTGATAAATCATAACTTGACCATTTGATCCATCTTCTGTATAAGTTTGATCACCATAGAATGCGTTAATAGTACCATCATCTGCTACATTACAACGAGTACGTCCACCATACATACTATAAGAATTAAAGTCATTGCCCATTGATTTATTAGTTGCCTCTTGTACACGAGTACAAGTGCGATTTGCATAATCCATATCAATACCGACAGCATCTTTTGCGACATATGTGCCCGCTTGAAGTAGTGCTTCAATTACGGCTTCATCAGTGGCAAGACTTGGAATCAAGTTTCCATTTTCATCTATTGTTACTAGATGGCCTTCATCTGCACCAGTGATATTACCACTCATGTTGCCACCACTGCCAGAACTACCGCCAGACGGGATATTAGCAATTGCATTTTGTACATATGTGATGGATGCCTTGTCTGTAAGAGCATCGGTAATGGCTTTTTGAGTCATTGTACCATCTTCATTACTACCCGTGGCCTTATATAGTTTAGTAATATTTTGTGTATTTAATGTATTGTCGGGATATGTACTAACAATTTGTAACGTTTTCGCGCTTGAGCCGTCAACAACATTAGTATTTACTACTAGTTTCTTTACTTCAGCATCAATATCTTCTGTATCCGGTACGTTAATTTGCGCTTGCTGCGCTGTTTCAAGCGCCTCTTGTGCATCTTCTAATAAAGAGGCAATTGCTTCCTATGTTTCTTCTATATCTTCCGCGGCAGCAGTAACAGTAGCGATTGCGGCCTCGGCATCCGCTTGTGCCTTTTCGGCTTTCTGTGCGGCCTTGTTTGCTTTAGCAACATAAGCATCTGTTTTGCCTTGCGGAGTTAATGCTTTTGCAAGCATAATATCAATTATATCCATTGGAATTCACTTCCTTTATTTTTAATCCACGAGAATTTGAAAATATAATTTTCCAGTATTTGAATCTATTTTCGATTCAAATTAATAATTTATTTAAAATTATTGGCCTCCTGGAGATACTGGATCGGTATGCTGTGGATAGCCATCTGCTGAATTACATACATAATAATAATCATCGCCATCCTAAATAATTGCTATAGCATACGCACCCGCATCACTTAACACAGCCGTAACTAAATAAATTCCAATACCTAAATCTCCTTCTGTTTTAATAATTGCAAGGTTTGCATCATGAATTTCTTGCCAAGTTTTATTAAGAGTATGTTCTTCATCTTCAGTAACAAATAATATACTAGAATTGCTAATTCCCTATTCAATCTTATTTAACTTAGCTGAAGTAACTAAGTCTCCATCTTTCCATGTGGTTGGTTCATAACCCATACTTCATCACTCCTTACGCAAACAATACCGTACTATCAGCTTGTCCTTTATCTACTTCATCAGATGCGGCGTCGCCGTCATGAATAACCATATATCCGGCCGCGCCTTCTCCAACTACATTACTTTCTTTCGGATCTTCAGTATCGCTTCCTGCGGTACCTAAGTTAATCCATTCTTTCTTTGAATTCGCCATATATACTTCAAAGCCGCTATCGCCCTGAATTATAATAGCGACTGAACCCATAGTAATATACTTAGGTTCAATTGTCTATAAATCTGCGAGTGTGTCGCAGACAAATTCATATGTAATACAATTATCTAATGAACCCTGCTTGGTCATTGCATATGCCATTTTCATCACTCCCCTTAATTTTATAATATCGGGATATTCCCTAATTCTAAGGTATTTGTTAGAGAGAAAAACAATACTAAATTATTTTTAGGTATAAAAAAATAAGGTGGCATTTCTGCCACCTTAATTATTCTGCAATATCTGCAATCGCGCCAAAATGTTCATAAGCAATTTGCAAGCCATCACTCGCACGAATAATCATTGCAATTTGTTGTTGACGATCATCACGTTTACAGAATGCGCCGCATACTTCGTAGTATTCACCGTATGCACGACGTTCTGTTTTTGAAATATCATTGTCATATGTACGACTATCGAAGACTTTAGGATAACCGCTTAGAGTATTATATGCGCCAGTGCTATCAATTACTTTAGCATATACTTCATAAATTTCTCGTTTCATTAGCATCACCTCAAGTGATATATTTCTTATGTGATTTATACACATATCCAAATATTTAACTTTAGTTCCATAATATTTCCCTTATGCGAATATAAGGTATTCATAGCTCATTGTTGAGCCATAACCAGATGATGCCGCAGTCAATGTCACTTTTGTTGATGTGATCGTTACTGCACTAATGGCAGTGGTTGCAATGTTTACCCTTTCATTGGTGTTCTCCGGAATATATAACATAAGTGTATACCCTTGTCTTCCTCCGAATATAAGCATTGACGCGTTTGTCGGTCTTGTGATTTCCACGTTACTTCCCCATGCTACAGAACCTCTGCCATGTTTCTGTATGCCAACATTACTATTCAGCGCAAGCGTTTTCCATGTCCCCCATGTAGAACCTTCTTTATGCCTAACAGCAACACCGGCGGCTGTTGTGGCAGTTTGCTCAATAACTGTCGTGCCGTTTACGGTATCAGCAGTCACCTCAAATATGCCCCAACCTGTCAAGACACCTGTTAGTGCAATATATCCGTGATACGTTGCTGTTGTTGTATATCCGTTTGCAACTGTATCTGTAATATTTGTGGTAACAAGTTCTGGATTAAGGTCGCTCTTCAATGCCAATTCCTGCCACCCTGTCCATACGCTATCGTTTTGTCTGGAATTTATAAATGTTCTACCCGCTGTGTTTGCATCGACAATAATTGTCTGTCTGGAAGATGAGCCTACATTAATATAATTAGCCAGTAATTCTACTCCTGTCGGGCTAATTGATGCATCCAGTCTAATACGCCCCTTTGTATTGACAGGAATGTCTGTTAGTGCAGTAACAACCGCTGTTGTGTTTACGTTCGCAATAGCCTGAGAATTATCACTAATAGCACTACTTACTGTAGTAGCATCACTTGAACTCATTGGCATGTCCGCCGCGGTCATTGTATTACTTAATGTAACCTTATTACTACTCCAACTTACACCTAATTTAGAACCGGATTCAACATTAATCTCTTTGATACTGGCATCACGAGTTGTTACACTCCAAACCCCTTTATTTGTTATTTTATAAACAAATACCTAGTCTCCCATTGCCGTTGCGCTATGAGAACTCATTGAGCGATAGTATTGGAATTCAACTTCTGTGGGCGTTGTAGCGTTATTTACATATGCCATGAATGCCATACGAGTTTGGCTACCAGTTGCTGGATTACTATTAGATGAAGCACGACAATATACAATTACATTATTATTATATGCTGTAATAAAATCATCCCATGTTGAATTGCCATATGATAAAATAACCATAGGTAACCCGCCACTCTTATAGGTTCCATCACCTGCTAAGAATTTATCAATATCAGCACTAGTTGGGGCAGGCACAAGACCAACGGAACCATTAGCATTTGAAGTAGCACCAGTCATTACTGGAATATTGACATATCCATTCGCATCTGGTAATAATGCTGTACTATTTAGTTTTACGCCTAATAAATCAATACCATCTAACTTTATCTTATCAGTTGTACTCATCAAACCATGTGTACTCTATGTTGCATCTCCCAATGTTCCTACACTCCTCGCGCCGCTTTTAGCATAAAACACTTTATCTTCAATAACATCTCCCGCTTCAGCGGTAGTGTCAGTAATATCCATTACAACCTAATTACCAAATTCAACCTTATTTACATATTCATTATTTGCCATGCGGCGTCACCACCTTAGGCACTCGGCGCCACAGTACCGATCGTAACAGTAACACCACCGGCAGCATTATCTGTCGGTGTATATGCAATTGCGGCCACATTAACTTGAGTAATTGAATTATAATTACCTAAATCAGATGGTATAATTGTTTGAGCAGTAGTATATGGAGTAACGCTAACCGATGTAGCACTAACGCTTTCAGATCCACTCATACTGCCTTCAACGCCTAATATTGTTATACCAGAACGAATATTAGTAGCAATTAGTTTTGCCTGTTCACCGCTATCAATACTAACTTTACCAGACCCATCATGATAGCCAGATTGAATTGTATATTCTCCTGCAACAGTACTAATTGTACCAGTAACTCCACCACGATTAGTCATCGAGCCTGTTAATTTAGAACCATTCACATATGCGGTTTTAGATGCTAGAATTTCCGCTGCAGTGGCGGTTGCATCACTTGTGTCCGCATCCTTTGTACTAGTGCCTGTTGTACGTTCACCAGATGGTAAATGAAAATACTTACCATAGGCTACGTCGGCGCGTAATACATCGTCATTTGTTAAGTCAATTAATGTATCGCCGCCATATATAACTTTATTAATATATTCATTACTTGCCATAAAATCTCCTCCTTACCCTATGGTTACCGTTTTCCCGCCCGCGAGATTACTAACTTCCGCGTAAGGAATCGGATTGATTACTATATCTTCTGTGACTACTTTATTCTATGTGCGTAAAATTTGTTCAATATTTGGCAATGGTGTTACCAGATACTGGCCGCTATAAATATCATAATCTATAACAATTTCATCATTTTCTAAGTATGCGCCAAAACGTGCCTTAAAGTCATCAAATGACCCCGTAAAGCCAGTCTAAGCAGCCAATTCAAACAACTACTAACACAAATTAAATAAATTAGTTTGCTCCCAAGGATAGACAATTGGAAGTCTTGGTTCTACCTTTGGAATTACTGGTAAAATAAACTATTGAGTAATCGCTTCCATACTATCCCTCCTAAATAAAATAAGGGCGCTTTCGCGCCCTTATATATTAAAATTGTAAATACTTAGACATCATATAACCTGTTTTTCCCTAATACTTAACTTTAACCCATTCAGTATCATCAAGTAATTGTACTCTTTCACCAGTATTTACACGCATTATTACATTTGCTGCAGTAGAGGGAGCTTCACGTAGAGCTAAACGAGTCCCAATTACTATTGCACTCTTAGTAGTAGAAGGAGTAGGCGTTGAAGTTGGCGTGGAAGTGGGAATAACATTAGTATAATCTACACCCTTTAATTCACCCCATTCACACCATTTCTTATTAGTAATTTCACTATAGATAACACCAGAACTTTGCCCAGCCGCTTCAATAACCTTACCATTTCCAACATAAAGGCCAACATGAGAACGATTGGTGCCATCTTTTAATACAAATACTGCGGTACCAGGTTTTAATTCCTATCCATCTGTACGTTTACCGTTAGAAAGCTTTCCTTTGTCTACACAATAAGATTTCCACATAGTATTAGAGCCATGATACATATATCCGCCTAATTCTTTAAATGCCCAATAGAATAGGCCAGAACAGTCCGTTACCCAATGACCTACCCATTTTCCGCAATTTAAAGCATTATAATACTATTGATCACCTTTACCAGTAGTCTTCCAATCTTTACCATATTTATTTATCATATACTTAACTTTTGCATCTTGTAATGCCTAAGTCCACATAGTATGCCATGTATTTAACACATAGCCCCAATTATTATCAATTGCGTATTGGAATTTCGCAATTAAATCAGCCGCACTAATCACCGCCATAGTCCTCACCTCCGATCTCTTCTGCTTGTGCCTATTCTGCCTGCTCTAAGGTCGTTTCATTCTTTATTGCATATTCTACTGCCGCAGAAGATTCTTCATCACCTTGTGTAGTTTTACTATCCATCCAAGCAAGTATAGCTTTTTCAGCTACACTATTTCCGCAATAGAATCCAAGGTTTACCATCATTACGCCATCTACACCACTAACTAATTTTACAAGTGCTTCTGCGATAGCTGGCTACCATATCGCGGCTAAAATTTCTACTAATCGGAATGCAATCCAAAAAATAGAAACTGTAATAGACATTCTTTTACTGAATTGAAGAGGGATTTTTCTTTTCTTATTTTTCTTACTCATCTATATCCCTTCTTTATAAATTATTTCATATACATATCTTGTAAGTTTTTAATCGCCGCGGCTTTATTAATATGCCGCTCGTGCATGTAATTATAAATTGCCATCATAGGAGCGGGTGGCTCACCTTTCTCCTTCCTATATCCATCAATTAAAGATACTACCGCATCATGCTGTGATTTTATACTATCCATAAGCATAACTGATTTATTATAAAATGCTTTTGCGGCGATAGGATAATCATTCTTATACATAATAGCTTTTTTAATCTCATCTTCAGCCGCATCAAGTGTAGCTTCAATATCTTCAGATAAACATTTAATTACTTGCATATTACTTACCTCCAAATGTAATGTGGCTTTTCTTCTCCAAACCATTTCCAGCGTATTAGATCATCTAATATTATACATACGCCCGCAAGTACATACCAAATAAGTGCAAATGGTACACTGCATTGCCCAAAGAAAAATGCTAGCACATTATAATGCCAAATATTTAAATTTAAAATTATATTTACAATTAATCCAGTAATTGCTTCACCAATTACTGCGATAGTCATACCAATAAAACACTACTGACTTAATGGCATATCCCAATCAAATTGTTCGTTAATACTACCAATCAATACTCCAATTATTCCAGCTAAAACAAACATACTCCAATGAGTTATATGTTCTTTCCATAAGCATTCGAGGCCAAAATAAATGGCCCCGAATACTATGAAAAGTATTATATTTTTAAGTATTTTCATTTTCCAATGCTCTTAATACGTCAGATTTATATTCTTCTGGAATTGGAGTTCCGTATGTAATTGCGCTAATGGCTTCAATGGTTTCAAGCGCATTTATATATGTTTTTAACGCATTGTAGTAGGTTGTATGATAAATTTTAAATGATGTCGCCGCGGCAACAATCTGTTCAATTTCCTATGCGGTATAGAAGATACATTGTTCTCCATCCGCATGATATGGGATTAGTTCTTGTGTTTGGGCCATCGCGCTTAAACTTATTAAATTAAGTTGATCCTATGTGTCAAGAGAAAAATGATGTGATTCATTACGAAGAACTAGATCAAATCCGGCTTCAATAGTGGTCCGACAAGTGTATGACATTTCAGCAATTTTTGCATTACGTACATATTCTACTGTTATTTCTTCAACTGGATCAACTGGTTCAATAATAGGTTCTTCTGGAGCGTCCTCCTCATTAATTGGAATAGGCTCCGAGATCGGAGCAAGAATGTTATATTCTTGCTCCGTAATCTCAATTATACTTGCTAATTCATATTGATATAAATTAGTTTTTATTGGCTGCATCCAAGAAGCATGATAAAGTTTCTTAGTAGATTCTATATATTCTACTGTATCTTCATTTGCGCGTTCTAACATAGAATGTTTAGTTTGGAAGCGAAAATAATTATTAGAAGTAGCTACTCCTATAATTTCTGAATTTAATATAATTTTATAATATTTCATATTTTCTCACCTCTTATAGCGCAATAGAATAAACAATACCCTGTGTTAATCCTCTGCCAGATTGTAGAGAGCCAACTGCATTAACAGAAACAAATTTAGAATACTAAGTGTTTCGTGTTACACTATTAGGAACAGAACGAGTCCACCAGGAAGCTGATTCAATCCAGCCACCACTAGTAGTAACTAAATAAGAATCAGTACTTGACGTTAGTGGTGCACCTTTGTTAATATCAGTAGATTCCACATATATATATGCTACACCTAAATCCCCACTTGGAATTAAAATATCACCATTCTTTAGTGTAATAGACTTAGAAGAGCACCATGCCTAGAAACTAGCACTAGATGATGGATAATCTACATACACTGTAACTGTAGGATTGATAGGATTATAACGATATGGGAATCTAAGATTAGTATATTCAGCTTTATTATAATTTGCATCTTCTTCAAATAGACCATTATTATAATGAAGCACTTTCATTTGATTGGTACCATACCAAGCAAATGCACCCGCAGCTTCAGCCGTATGATTAGAAGTTTCATAATATTCACCAGTTTCTAGACAAGATGGGGCAAATACATAATCCTAAGTAGTTGTGCTACCACTGCTTCTAATTTCAAGTTGGCCGCTATTATTATTAAAATCTGCTTTCCTATGAGCAATATTAACAGGAGTTAAAATACTCTAAAGTTTAATTGGTAAAGCTTGATATAGACGATTATTATAGAAAGAACGAATAATAGAAGGATCCCATCCAATAGTTGTATAATCACGAGTACTATCTTCAGTAATCGTACCTGCCTCAGAAGCATTTAAAGTATGCAATACAATATTAGCGGTTGTAATACCATTTAAAGCACTATGCGTGCCAGAATATCCATTCCAATCTTGCACAGCAAAACGCATAGTTTCATGACACCAGCTTGCTAATTGTAAACATTCACCTTCGCCCAAATCCTCTTCCCAGTATTTAACTGAATAGAGAGTACCTGTGGCATTGGTTACTGAATTATCATTTAAGATATTAGATCCACCTAAAACTATTTTTGCGTCTGAAGTAATTGCAGACCAATTGATTGCTTTACGGAAACTACTATTAGAATATGTAGTTTTTAAACCACTTGCGTCTGCGCCCGTGTAAATATACAACCAAGAATCACCAGCAATATGCCTTATGACAACCATACCACGATCATGAATAGATTTTCCTATAGCCTAAATATTAGTGCTTCCTTGTGTTGAAGTATCTCCAAAACTAATTTGAGGTACTGGACTTGCACTCTAAGGATTATAAAATAATTTAAATCCTTGTATACTATCATTAGTATTATCATAGCAAGATAATAATATAGCTTCATCCGCAGAAGTAGTTTTCGTTTCAAATCTAAAGTCAATTGCCATAGTAAAACTCTTGTTTACAGCAAAAGGAGTATAAGCATTTACCGTCGTTGCATTATTTCCAATATAACGTGTTGGCTAAGATACTAATTCAATTGCGGGTTTAGTTCCATTATAACCTAATGTTACTGGGAAAGTATCTGCTAATGTAAGTGTATTACGCGCGACAGACATTTCTTTTAACACTAATAATTTTTCTTCAATACTATAATCATTGCTACTTAATATAGTAGAATAATCAGTCCAGTCACGTTCAAGCCATGTCGCATAAATATCATAAGTACTATTTACTTGACTTGGAGCTATATTAGTTGGTAATTTTTCCCAACCTGTCATAATACTATATTTACAATTATTTCCTGAAGAAGTAAAACTATATGTTGAGTATCCTGCATTCTGAACATCTTTAATTGTTGGCGCGATTAGATCATATCCGCCGCCATAATTCTAATTAGTAACTTGAGATACAACGGTACCACTACGTAATAACCAACGTACAGTATATTTTTGTGGTTCTGTACTATATACAGCAATTAAAGTAGTTATACCATTTACTGGTAGATTTGGTGTTGATCCATAAGTATCATATATAGATTGTTCATCACTGGATAATCTCCAACCAGAATATTGTATATAATTATCAGCATTATCTGTTGTACCAAAACTATATTGATATTGAATATCCGCTGCTTTAGTTGGAATACTATCTAATAAGTTATTATAATATGGATCAATTACATTATTGCCATGATTAATATAACACTCATAAAGTTTTATTCCATCTTCATTATAATATGTAACTAAATGCTAATTAATAAATTGTGAAGCATGAGATACATCGATTACTAAATCAGGACTCCAAGCATTATTATATTTATCATAGTCACCTTCATATACTGTCCCAGTTAATTCAACATTACCAGACAAATATGATTGATTAATAGTACTACCGATTTCATCAATACCCATTAATTCTACTAATCTATCTAATAGCGTATTAGTATTTAAAGACCAATTAATATTAGTTAAACGTAATACATTAAGATTAGTTAATTCATTAATAAATGTATAATTATCAAATAAGCTACAGTTTTCTAAACGTAAAGAAGTTACCGCGGTAGGATCAGTTAAATGGAAGTTAGCTTTTGTTAAACTATTTAAGTTACGCATTACCAAGCTGACTGGCTGATTTACATAAGCTTCATTCAAAAGTCCACCATTCGCAAATACAAATCCTGTAAATCCAGATCCACTCGCCTTTAAGAACTTAAGTTCTGGGCAGTTACTTAAATCTAGATTATAGGTTGCTTGTGGTAAATTCTGTACGTATAAGTATTCTAGCATTTTATTATTAAATGTTAAAACGCTGTTATTATTCATATTTGGATTATAATATCCAGCTGTATCAGATCCAATCTATAAAGAACGTAATCTCTTCGCTGCGCCAAACTGACCACTACTTGGATAAATCAGTGATAGATCACCAATAGCTTGTACCATTGAACCAGAGTCAATATCAATAACAGAGTTCGCTAATGACATATAACCTTTAGATGGATCATTATCTTCATAGAAATAAAGTGTAACTGGTACGCCTTTCGCGCATTTTACAGTCTAATAATTAGTACCAATCCAAATTGTTAAATAACATTTGTTAAACATAGTAATTGTAAATTTACTCTCTTGCGCTGGTAAATTTAATGTCTAATAATCAATCGCCTCACCGCGTAAAGTAATAGATTGATTATGACTAAAGCCACCACGATATTTAGAAGAATCATAAATTTCTTCATAAGTTTCGTAGTGTTTACGCTGATGCGTTTTCTATCCACCATCAAGGAAGTTAATCCATGTAGTTTGTACATTATTTTCATATGTACGTAAATAATCATACCAATAACATTCATTCCATACACGTTCTGGAACTTTACGTTGTTCACCAAGCAAATACGCATGATAATTAGTACTACTCCATGCGCCGATAGATTCACGGTTTACAAACATTGCGCGACAAGCTTCATATAAATTACTTGCAAATACAAACCAAACGGTATCATAACCATTAAAAATAGGGGTACCATCACGAGTATCGCTGGCTTCATTACCATAATCAAAGATTAATAAACCATTATTGTTATTACCGTCTGCTGTATCATTATCATAGTTTTTACTTAAATCCCAAATCCAATATCCTTCTTCATCATTTGGGCCACCCACTTCTTTTACTGAAGACCAGAAAGTATTCTTTGCAACATTATCTACCATTGTATGACGTTCAATAAAACAGAAATGATAAATAACTGAGTCCATAGCCATATAATCTTCACATTCGGAGAGCATTTTAGCCATACGATATTCAAATGTATCATGATCATAAGTGCCAGCATACTGTGCTACAGTAACCCCACGAAGAACCTACTCAAAATGGCGACCTTCGGTTTGTACTACTTCACGATTATGCCCACGGAAGGTATAAGGCTCAAATGTAACTGACTCTGCCAAAGCATTATCTGTTGCGGCGTTAGGATTGCTATTTACCATCCAGGTTACAAATCTCTCCCATCCATCTTTTAATTCTTCACTAAAATCAGATGGCCCAATATCTGGATAACGAATTTCATAATTACCAGTATGCTCCGGCAATACCCAATCGCTATCAAAAGATTTCATCTTTTGAGCATCGGTAGTATTTTCTTTAATCTCAATACATACTTCGTCATCAGAATGGAAAATATGAGTATTTTTCTTGGAAGTTCCCATATTGGCTATTGAATACATATAGTATTTTTCTGAATCAAAATCAGCACCTTTTTCAGTAAATAATACAATACCATCTTGTGGTTCATTCTCATGACGGTCTTTAATAAATTGAACACCCATCACGAATTCCATACAGTCACGAGCAGATAAACTCGGGAATGGCTAATAGCGTTGATACCATTCGGCATTGCACATATTATTTACTTGTTCACAAGAAGCAAAATTAACTTTAGTATTAGAATATGTAATTGGTAAAGAATTATCATTAATTTTAAATCCTTTATATTCTAACTCATCAGATAATAGATTATTGCCATAACCATCAATTAATGTAGCATTAGGAGCTTTCTTTTTACCAAAATCAATATCTGTATTTGCTGCGCCATATCTATAATTAACAGAAGAAGTACCTTGAATTCTTAACTTTGCATTAGTACCTCTTAACTAGTAATATTGATCGCCGCCTTCCCAAATTTGTTGAAAGTTATAAACATTAACACGGTCTTCTTTATCTTTAGTCATACGTTCAATGTCATATAGCCATACGCGACAATCAGGATTATTTTGAGCTAATTTTTCATAATCAATATCTTCATCTGCATCTAAAATATCATTTCTATTGTAACGTTGTATCATTTCAACGGCGTTTGGCGCGTCTGCAATAAAGTTAGTAACATGATCATCTCTACTCAATACAGTAGGATAATATTTAACTAAATAAATATAAACATCACAATCAGTAGATCCAATGACAAAATTTGCTGCATTAGCATTAGTTTGTACAAAATTACCGCCATACGCACGTGCTGTTGCAATAACACCATCAACCCAAGCCATCATATATTGATTTGGAGCGTCACTACCGTTTGGTAATAAAGATTTATAAACTTCAAATTCTAATTCTGTATACTCTTCTTCGCCATATTGAGTATTAATTTGAGTAGTTGTAGACTAGAATGTTGCTTTATGAGCATTTAACTAAATACCAATATCTTCAGCAACATTTGTTGCTATAGTAGCATCATAATCGCGACAATTTTCAATTTTGAAAATAATTTTAAAATTCGCGCCATTAGTACGTGGATCGGTAGCAAACATTTTATAAGGTATAGTCATTGTAGTACCAGATTTAACGCAAATATATTGACGTAATTGATTATTTTCATCATATTCAGTCTTAATACCGCCATTAACCCAGTCAAAATTATTAGAGAACTACAATTTAGTAGCATTTTGATTATTAGAATCATAATACCAAGCTTTTAATGCATTATTGCTAGGTAATTCGCTCGCTTTCAATCTAAAAGTATAACCACCAATTTCAGTATTATTAATATTAATACTATTAACAGTTAAATTTAATGTTTTAGTTACTGATCCAGTAGTAATTGTTAATACTTTCGCGCCACTAGTAAGTGGAGTATAATGCCAAGTCTGTGTAGTTCTTCCAACTTCACGAGTGTCTACTACAGTGCCATCAACTGCTAAAGAAACATTAGATACATTAGAATTTGGAGTATATACTACAAATGGTATAGATAATGTATTATACTAATTCATTGTGGATGCAGGAAGAGTTGCCGCGATAATTGGAGTCGTATTTCCTTGTTCGACTACTAAGAAATCATGAGAAATATGATCCGTTGTTTCAGTTTCTCCATTAATAATCGCCGTCATCCACATTTCTGCAGTATAGGTACCATGATTAAAATTATTAGTTAATGTTACAGTTACAGGAATACCACTAGTTGTTACCGACTAGGTTTGTTCAGTTAAACCAACTTTTAAATGTAATGTTTTATTAATATCGATACCATAAGGAGTACATAAGAAATTAATCGTTGCTCCATCATTTATAGTACTTTCATCATAATCCCATACTAATGAGAAATTAATTACAGTAATAGACCAAGTTTTAGTACGACTAATAATCTAATCATCAACTGTAGTATTAACTGTTAATGTAATATTATTATCACCATTGCGTAAATACTGAGTAATATCAAATGTATTATAATCGTTATCATCGGTTGGATCATTTACATATACAGTAGAAGTAGCTACTTGTGCGCGGTTTACTGTCCATGTAGCAGAACTGGTAGTAGCTAAAGCGTCGCCAGAAGCATCAGTAGCATAAAATTTAAAACTAATTTCGCAAGTTTCTCCCGCAATTGTAGTTAAATTACCATTAGTAACACGAGTAATCGTTGCGTTTGCACTAGTACCGCTTCCGCCGCCACCAGTGATAGTAACATCTTGTACTTCACCATCAATATTTGTCCAAATTAGTTTTGTTCCACCTTCAGTTGTTTCATAAGCAATAGATTTAATTGCCATAAAATCAGCTAATAAATTTGTATTGCTATTTAATTCTTTAATGATGGGACGACTCTTTGTAGGTGGATTTGCGCCTTCACCAACAGTACTAGTATCTACAGTAACACTATTAATTAAGTGACCTGGTAATATCATTACCCACTAGTTATTTAAATAACGATAATGTATATAATTACTATTTGAACCAATAAAATAATCTACTGTATCAGAATATGGTTCTGGAACACTTACTAATGAGCTATAAAATTCTGCAGAAGAAGTTCCAGTGCCACTGCCGCCTCCACCGCTAATTAATTTCCAAGAACCATTCGGTGAAACTCCAATATACTTCCAATAATAATATTTATCATCATCTGGATTTTGTAATAAATAATCTTTATCCTGAGTAGGGGTCTCTCCAATACTTGTTGGAATTCCGTCATTATTATAAGTAATAGAAGTTTTATCAATTACTACAGTCGCTGATTTTGGTTCGTTTTCTAATGTTGTAACTCGACCAGCTAATGTTGTTAAATCACTATTTGTCGCGGCCGCATCAGCAATTGCTTTAGTCGCAGCTAAACCAGTAGTCGCATCATTAACAGTGCTCTCTAATGTACTTACTTTGTCAACTAATCCAGTTGTAGTTGTATTTATTGTTGTTTCTAATGCAGTAATTCGCGCTTTTACACCAGTGGTAGCGGTATTTAAATCAGATTCTAAAGTATCAATATCATTTTCAGCCGCAGTCATACGAGCTTTTAATCCAGTAGAAGCTGTATTTAAATCATTCTCTATTGTATCTAAACGGCCATCTAACGCGGTGTCCATATCATCGATCAAGCCTTTTAATACTTTGCCTTGATTTGCACTTAAGGGCTTGTCAGTATCAGTAGAAGTTAAATTATCCTTTACATCGGTATAATTAACTTTTTTATCTTCTAATTCTTTACCTTGACGAGCATCTAATACTTTTCCTTC
>Ga0310690_10002900_pt1 | contig 26896 bp, 20 predicted proteins | sample AusTroGonzalo_MG_2_FD_207661 | JGI IMG/M metagenome (GOLD analysis project Ga0310690, IMG submission 207661) | Bovine rumen microbial communities from tropical cattle in Woodstock, Queensland, Australia - Gonzalo_04 (v2) (version 2) | ecosystem: Host-associated > Mammals > Digestive system >...
ACAGCCTGTTCGAGGACAACGCTGAGTTCGGCTTCGGCATGAACCTGGCGACCCAGCAGCGCCGCGCCAAGCTGGCGGAAGTGATCGCGGAAGTGGTCGAAGTCGGCAAGGACGAGACGATCGTCGCAGCTGCGAAGGAATGGCTCGAGAACATGAACAACGCCGAAGGTTCCCGCGCTGCCGGTGAGAAACTGGTTGCCGCGCTGGAAGCCAAGGACGGCGGAGCGGACAAGAAGGCCTTCATCCTGGCCAACAAGGACCTGCTGACCAAGAAGAGCATCTGGATCTTCGGCGGCGACGGCTGGGCCTACGATATCGGATACGGCGGAGTGGACCACGTGCTGGCGCAGAATCAGGATGTCAACATCCTGGTGCTCGACACTGAAGTGTATTCCAACACCGGCGGCCAGGCCTCCAAGGCGACGCCCACCGGTTCCGTGGCCAAGTTCGCCGCGGCCGGCAAGCGCACCAAGAAGAAGGACCTGGGCATGATGGCCATGAGCTACGGCTATGTGTACGTTGCGCAGGTTGCCATGAGCAACCCGCAGCAGGTTATCAAGGCCATGCTGGAAGCGGAAGCCTATGACGGACCGAGCCTGATCATTGCCTACGCGCCCTGCATCAACCACGGCCTGAAGGCCAAGGGCGGCATGGGTAAGGCCCAGGCTGAAATCAAGAAGGCTGTGGACTGCGGCTACTGGCAGCTGTACCGCTACAACCCCGACCTGGAGAATCCGATGACCGTCGACAGCAAGGATCCGACCGGCGATTACCAGGAATTCCTGCAGGGCGAAGTGCGTTACACCTCCCTGGCCCAGCAGTTCCCGGATGCTGCCGCGAAGCTGTTCGCGCAGCAGGAAGAAGACGCCAAAGTCCGCCGCGATTCCTACAAGAAGATGGCCGGACAGGCTTAATCAGCCCCGAGCAAACGGAAGGGACTGCCGCTTCATGCGGCAGTCCCTTTTTTTGACGGAAAGACTGTGGTATAATCAGTTGAAAATTGTTGGCTTCCGGTTGCTGACTGCAGGCCGGCTGAAGCAAAAACCGGGGTGATATGCCGTGAGCAAGACAAAAGACCGGATCCGGGAGAGTAATCTCCGGTACAAACAGTCGCTGGGGCAGAACTTCATCTATGACGATGAACTGCTGGCATCCCTGACGGAGGCCGTCGGCGTATCCGCATCGGAAGATGTGCTGGAGATCGGCCCGGGATGCGGAAGCCTGACGAAGCACCTGTGCGCGGCAGCCCGCAAAGTGATCAGTGTGGAGCTGGACGAGCGGCTGATTCCGCTGCTGCAGGCTTTCCTGGCGGGGGAAAAGAACTGGAACGTCGTCCAGGGCGATATCATGTCGCTGGACCTGGCGGAAGTCACGGCGGAGCTGGAGAAGCCGTTTGCCGTGGTGGCCAATATCCCTTATTACATCACGACGCCGCTGATCCAGCGCCTGCTGACGTCGGGACTGCCGATCAGCCGGATGGCGCTGATGGTGCAGAAGGAAGTAGCGGACAAAATCCTTTCCTCCCCGGGAGAGGAAGGCTGGGGGCCCCTGGCGGTCCGCTGCCAGTATATGTGCGAGCCCCAGCGGGCGATGGAAGTGCCGGCGGCGTGCTTTACGCCTCCGCCGAAGGTGGACAGCACCTTTATCCTGCTGCCCCTGCGGGAAAAGCCCGCGGTACAGGTGAAGGATGAGGACATGTTTTTCCGGGTGGTGAACGCCGCTTTCGCCCTGCGGCGGAAAACCCTGCTGAACGGGCTGTGCGCCGCGTTCCGGACGGAGCGGGCTGAGGCGGCCGGCTGGCTGGAAAGCGCCGGGATAGATCCAATGATCCGGGGCGAGAAGCTGACGATTGCGCAGCTGGCGGTGCTCTCGGATGTGATCGGCGGCGGGCAGCCGGTGAAAGGTGAACAGTGAGGAGCCGAGGATGAAAGTAGCGAAATTCGGACGTGTTTCCGCCCGGCAGTGGGCGGAAGCCATGGGAGAGCGGGCGGCGGACGCGCTGCCGCTGGAGGAGATTACGCTGCCCCGGCGGGCGACTGCCGGCAGTGCGGGATACGATTTTGTGGCTCCGGCGGAGACAGTGATCCCGGCCGGCGGCAGTGCACTGATCTGCACGGGCATCCGGGCGGAGATGGAAGCCGGCTGGGTGCTGATGCTGTTTCCGCGCAGTTCGCTGGGATTCAAAACCGGTGTCCGGCTCAGCAATACAGCCGGAATCATCGACAGTGACTATGCCTTCGCGAAGAACGAGGGACATATTATGGTGAAGCTTCGCAATCCGTCCGAAAAAACGGTTACGATCGGACGGGGGGAACGGTTCTGCCAGGGGGTTTTCCTGCCCTACGGCACCGCGGAGGAGGAAGAAGACTTCGCGGAACGTTCAGGAGGTTTCGGATCGACGGGAAAATAAGGGGAGACAGAGAAAATGGAGATTATCCGGGCAACAGAGCAGGAACTGGACGAACTGCTTTCGTTCTACCGGTGCGTGGCGGACAATATGGAAGAGCGGAATATCCGGCACTGGCACTGGGGAAGGTATCCGACGGAGGAACTGATCCGGGAGGATCTGGAAAAGGGCCAGCTGTACTACATGCGCACGGATGAAGCCATCTGCGCGGCGGTCGGCGTGGTGTTCGGGCAGGAGGCGGAATACGAAAAACTGCCCTGGACCTGCGGAATGCATCCGGGCTCTTTCCACCGCATCGCGGTGCATCCTGCCATGCAGGGCGCCGGACTGGGCGGGCTTGTGCTGGACGATGTGCAGCAGCTGCTGCGGCGCGGCGGGTGTGACTGCATTCGCTGCGATACGTCCGAGAATAACGGTCCCGCGCTTCGCCTGTACGAGAAGCTTGGTTTCCGCCGCTGCGGCAGGCTCCACTGGGAAGGCAATGAGGGGGACAATATCACCTTTGACAAGACGCTGAAGCGGGAAACGCCGCTCTGGCCGATCCGGATGAAGCCGGCTTTCCGCGGCGGGGAGGATACCCCCTGGGGCGGACAGCGGCTGCAGGAGCGTTACGGCAAGGAAACAGGCGGGCGGCTGACGGGCGAAAGCATGGAGGTCAGCTGTATTCCCGGATATGAAAGCCGGGATCCCATGGGACGGAAGCTGCCGGACCTGATCCGGGAATTCGGGGAAAAACTGGTCGGAAAATACGCCGACAGGCCTTTCCCGCTGCTGCTGAAGCTGATTGACGCCCAGGACAGGCTGAGTGTCCAGGTGCATCCCGGCAATGAATACGCCGCGTCGCATGAGCACGGGAAGATGGGCAAGAACGAGGCCTGGCTGATCCTGGACGCGCCGGAAAACGGAGAAGTGGTTTACGGGCTGCAGCCGGGCACGACGCTGCGTCAGCTGAAGGACGCCTGCGAACAGGGAAAGGCGGTGGAGCCGCTGCTGCGCCGGGTGCGGGTGACCCCCGGGGACGTACTGTACATCCCGAACGGATGCGTGCACGCGGTCGGCGCCGGTATTATGCTGTACGAAATCCAGGAATCTTCCGATGTGACCTACCGTTTCTACGACTGGGACCGGAAGGACGCGGAGGGGAACAGCCGGGAGCTGCATATTGAGCAGGGCCTTGCGGTGGCGGACCTGAAGTGCGCCCCGCGGCCGGTACGTGTATCGGAAGCTTACGGAACCCGCCGGCTGCTGAATGAGGAAGTATTCACGCTGGATGTGATCCGTTTCGACGGCGTCGGCCTCCTGCCGGATATCAACGAATTCGGTATCCTGACCTCCCTGAAGGGCGATCTGACCCTGCGCTGGGAAAGCGGCGAAATGAAGCTGCATGAAGGAGAAACCTGCCTCATTCCGAAGAACGCGCTGAAGACGCACCTGCGGGGAGAGGGATACGCGGCGCTGGCCATGCCCAACGAATAAGCGGCCGGCGCGGAACAGGGGAACTGAACCAGAATGAAAACACAGGTCAACGGAAATATCGACGGCGTCCGGGACGCGATGCTCGCGAAACTGGACAGCCTGTATACCTATGAGCTTGAAAACGGAATATACCTGCCGCGGGATTTGATGAAGCTGCTGGCAGAGTGCTCCTGCGCCCTGAACCGGGAAATCGCCGTGTACCTGACCCGGGACGGGGAAATCGTCAACGTGGCGATCGGGACGGACTGCGACGTGGAGCTGACGGACTACCGCCTGCGGCGCAACGCGGACAGGCTGAGCCGGGTCCGCTGCGTACATACGCATCCGGACGGGGACGGCCGCCTCAGCGACGTGGACCTGAGCGCACTGAAAATCTTCCGTTACGACGCGATGACGGCCGTGGGCATAAAGGACGGGGAACCGACTTTTGTCCAGACGGCGTTTCTCGGGGAGAAGGACAGTCTCATCATGGACGAGCCGGTCCGGTGGTACAGGGTGCCGGACGCGGAGTGGCTGAACCAGATCGAGCTGAGCGACGGGCTGGTCGGCCGGGAAACTGCGCAGGAAGTGGCGGACACCCGTGAAAAAGCTGTGCTGATGGGTATTGAAAGCAGAGAATCCCTGGAGGAACTCCGTCGCCTGGCGGAGACGGCCGGCGCTGAAGTCGTCGGGATCTTCCTGCAGAAGCGGGACAAGCCGGACAGCGCGCTGTATATCGGCAGGGGCCGCGCGGAGGAACTGGCCCGGGACTGCCAGGCACTGGAAGCGGATATCTGCATCTTTGATGAGGAACTGACCGGGGTACAGGCCCGGAACCTGGAGGAAATCCTGCGGATCAAGGTGATCGACCGGACGACGCTGATCCTGGACATTTTTGCCCAGCGCGCGTCCAGCGCCGAAGGCAAGCTCCAGGTCGAACTCGCGCAGCTGCAGTACCGCTCCGCAAGACTGATCGGCCTGGGTACGGTGATGAGCCGCCTGGCCGGCGGTATCGGTACCCGGGGCCCCGGCGAGAGTAAGCTGGAAATGAGCCGGCGACGGATCCGGGAACGGATGACAGAGCTGCGCAGGCGGCTGGACGAGCTGGAACGCCAGCGGGCGATCCGCCGCAAGAACCGAGAAAAGAACGAGGTACCTGTGGTGGCGCTGGTCGGCTATACAAACGCCGGGAAATCAACGCTGCTGAACACGCTGACCGGCGCGGATGTCTATGTGCAGGACCAGCTTTTCGCCACGCTGGACGCGGTCAGCAGGCGAATGGAAACGGCGGAAAAAACGCCGTACCTGCTGACGGATACGGTCGGCTTTATCCGGAAACTGCCGCATACGCTGATCGACGCCTTCCGGAGCACGCTGGAGGAAGCTGCGCTGGCGGATGTGCTGGTGATCGTATCGGACGGCGCGAGCCCGGATATGACCTCCCAGCACGACACCGTGGAGCAGGTGCTGGAGGAACTGGGCGCCACCGGGCAGAAACGGATTGAGGTTATCAACAAGTGCGATGAAGCCGATCCGGCACCCGCCTTCCCGGGAGCGCTTCTGATTTCCGCGAAGACCGGGGAAGGCCTGGACGACCTGCGGGCGGCCATTGCGGAAGCGATCCAGGAGACCTATGCGCCGGTTACCTTCCGGATTCCCTTCAGCCGCTACGGCATCCTGTCGGAGATTCACGCAGCAGGCCGGGTCATTACAGAAGAGCATACCGATGAGGGTACGGATGTGACCGTGATGATTGCCAGGGAGGACGCTGAACGGCTTGTGCGGAAGTACGGCGCCGGGATTGTCAGGGAAAAGTAAACAGGAAAAAACACGGGAGATCAGAACAGAAATGAGAAGGATCACGGTGCTGCTGGCGGCCGCCCTGGCTGTGATATACCTGCACGGGCAGGCTGCGGCGGAGAAGATCATTACCCTGACGTTTACGGGTGACTGTACGTTCGGAACGATAGAAGAAACAAGATATCTGCCGGATTCCTTCGACAGCGTCGCCAAAGAGAAGGAATACAGTTATTTCTTCGCAAACTTTTACGATCTTTTTTCGCAGGACGATTGTACCGTAGTCAATTGTGAAGGAGTCCTGTCAGACAGCAGCGACGGGGAAATGACGGACAAGGCGTTTCGTTTCCGGGGCCCGGAAGAATATGTAAACATCCTGAAGGAAGGCTCGGTGGAAGCGGTTTCCCTGGCGAACAACCACACCAGGGATTACGGCATGAAAGGCCTTTTGAACACGATGCGGGTCCTGGAGGAAGCCGGTATCGGCTGGGCCCGGGGCGAGGATTTTTATGTTTTTGAAAAGGACGGGATCCGGATTGCTTTCGCTGCCATTGACTATGGGATCTTCCAGCAGTCATACAATATTGTACGCGACAAGCTGCTGCAGATGCAGGACGACGGGGAGATCAACGCTGCGGTAATCCTGCTCCATGAGGGAAAAGAGTATGCCCCGAAGCATACCATGAACCAGGAGAAGTATCCCGAATTCTTTATCAACACGGCCGGAGCGGACCTGGTGATCACCCATCATCCGCATGTGGTCCAGGGAATCCGGATCCTGAATAACCGCACCGTGTTCTATTCCCTGGGTAATTTTGTCTTCGGCGGTTATGCCGGGGTTTCACGGGGCGATAAGGGAACGAATTCCCTCTACAGCCTGGTGGTTCAGGCGCGCATGCATTTCACGGATGACGGCGTATATACGGGACAGCAGATGATCCTGTACCCGGCCTATGGCAGCGGCGCGGATCCCGTTAATAATTTCCAACCGGTTTTTATTTCCAGGGAGCAGGCTCTGCCGGTTTGGGAAGCTATCCAGGCAGATACGGAATGGAACCTGCCTCCCCTGCAGGAGGATGAGTCCGGAAGGGCTTTCGCGGTTATGGATTTCCTTCCGGCTGAGGATGGCAGGGAGCAGTGAGCCGGCAGGCCAGCAGCCAGGCCGCCACATGGACCGCCTGCTGGAAACGGCCGGAGGCGATCAGCGCCTCAATTTCATACGGCGTATGCTTCAGCACGTCGAGCAGTTCCATTTCATCCAGTTTCTGCGCTGCGGCGGGGCGGCAGTTTTCTGCCCGGAAGATCCAGGCATAGTTGTCGGAAAGCGTGGCCTGGGAGGGAACGGTGAGCAGGTGGGTCCAGGAGTCGGAAACATAGCCGGTTTCCTCCCGCAGTTCCCGCTGGGCGGCGGTGAGCGCCTGCTCCACGGTGCAGGCTTCGCCGTCTTTCCGCTCGATCCCCCCGGCGGGGAACTCCGTGGTAACCTGCCGGATGCCCTGGCGGAACTGACGGACGCACAGGAAACTGCCATCCTCGTCGGAAGCGACGATCACCGCATAATCCCGGCGGGTATAGCTGTAATACGGCTCGAAAACCCGGCCGTCCGGAAAACGGTAGGCAGAACGCCTGAAATCAATCCACTGGTCCTGCACCAGGTGCTCGCAGCGGATTTCTTCGCACATCAGATCTTTTTCCATGAAATAACTCCTTTCCGGACAGGACGGCAAAACCTGCCGACGGAATTCAGTGTATCATAAACCGGGACGCGTGAAAAGGCGGCTGGAGGGGCAAAAGAAAAAGTATGAAAAAGCGGGAAAAACACATGGAAACGCTTGCCTTGATGCATCAAAAAAGTGTATAATAACCCGTAAGATGCAAAAGCAGACGAGGGGGGATTGGTGTGGAAGATCAGTTCAACACCATGAAGCACGATCCGATCGTGGGAACGGGGAATACAGCCCGTGATATCCTGCTGTTCGTTTATGATGCACTGAAGGTGAAGGGGTATGATCCGGTGGACCAGCTGGTCGGCTACATCATTACCGGGGATCCGACCTATATTACCAGCTACAATTCCGCCCGGAGCCTGATTCGCCGGGTGGAGCGGGACACGCTGCTGGAGGAACTGGTCCGTTCCTATCTGGAGACACACTGACGGAACGCAGGCGGAGCCGCGAAGCGGCGCCGCCTGATTTTTTCGGGAATAAAAAGATTCTTTTCCCCGTTCAATATACAGAAAGCCCCGGAAAGGGGCGGAAAGTAAAGGAGCCAAAGCAATGACGAAACGGACAGCTGCAATCCTGGTCCTGGTTCTCTGCCTGCTGGCGGCCATTCCGGCCATGGCGGCGGACGTATTCAAATTCACAGACCGGGCCATCACCGTATATGCCGATGAAACGGCGCAGCCCACCATCGAACAGGATGGGCGATATGCGGAGGGAACCATCGTTTTCAAGAGTGCCAATACAAAAATTTTCACCGTGGATGAGACCGGTACGGTGACCGGCGTGGCGCCGGGTACCGCGAACCTGCAGGCTGACCTGCAGCAGAACGGGAAAACCGTCCGCCGGGTAACCGTCCAGGTGAATGTTGTCCGGCGGGTGACCAAGATCACGACCAACACCACGAACCTGCAGGTGTACGAGCCGGACGATGAAACCATCCTTCCGCTGCTGAAGCCGATTGAGGATCCGGAAAATCCGGGAGAGACGCTTCCCCAGGTGAACCGGATCCTGGTGCTGCCGGCCGGCAGGTCCGCCCGCCTGACTGCGACGATTACCCCGGCGGACGTGAGAAACAAGAACTTCACCGTAACCAGCACGGACCTGGGCATCCTGAAGGTCAGCGGCTCGACGGTGACGGCGCTGCAGGCTGGTGAATGTGACCTGACCGTTGCCAGCCAGCAGAATCCGGAGATCACGGAAACCTTCCACGTACTGGTAACCCAGCCCATGAAGAAGCTCCAGATCACCGCTCCCGCGAAGACGGTCCCCGCCGGCGGATCCCTCCAGCTGTCTACGGTTGTGACCCCGGACAACGCCACGATCCAGGCGGTTGAATGGAGTTCCCGGAACGAAAAAATCGCCACCGTTGATTCGAACGGGATCGTGACCGGTATTGCCCGTGGCAATGTAACCATCGATGCCAAAGCGACCGACGGAAGCGGCGTCAAGACATACCTCACCATCAGCGTTATCCAGGACGCGACGGATATTACCATCCGGGAGACAGACGTCACAGTGGCAACCGGCCGCCGCGCGGCACAGCTGCATGTGACCGTCCTTCCCACCAACGCGAACAACAAGAATGTGGACTGGTATTCGTCGGATGAAACCATTGCGACGGTACGCAACGGCGTGATTACCGGCGTACGGGCCGGCGAATGCACGGTTACCTGCTCCAGCCAGTCCAATCCGGGTGTATCCGCATCAATCCCGGTCCGCGTGATCCAGCTGGTGACGCGGATCAACGTACTGAATCCCAAGGGACTTTCCTTCAATGTCGGTGAAAACGCGCAGCTGGAGTGGGAAGTTCTTCCGGCTGACGCCTCAATCAAAGACGTGACATTCAAGAGCCGCGCTCCGAAGGTTGCCACCGTGGACGCAAACGGCATTGTGACCGGCCTTGCCAAAGGCCAGGCGAACATTGAGGTCAACGCCGCGGACGGCAGCGGTGTCCGCGCGGTCTTCCAGGTGAATGTGACCCAGCCCGTGACGGGTATCGAACCGCTGCCGGACAACTTCTTCGCACAGCTGAACGAGAACCGCCGTGTCAGCAACGCCACCCGCGTTATTCCGCGCGATGCCAATAACCAGCGGATTTCCTGGTCGGTTGCCGATCCGACGATCGCCTCCATCAACGGCGGCTATGTGTACGGACACCGGACCGGATCCACGATCCTGACCGCAACCTCTGAGGACGGCGGCTACACGACTTCCGCCACACTGGTTGTGGGAGACTTTAATCACATGATTGTAAATCAGTATCCGCAGATCACGGATGATAACAAGATTATGCTCTCCTTCGGGAACTTTAATTCAAACTATATTGTCAAGAACATCCGTTTCCGTGTGGACTGCTTCGATACGATGCGCAACCCGATGATCTGCAATATTGACGGTGAGAGCACCTACTTTACCGGATACTACCGGCAGGAGGTGTATCCGAATGAATGGACAAGGCACGGACAATTTGTTTTCAGTGATTATCTGAATACCGGCAACATTGGATACTTTACTGTGACCGTAACCGGCTTCGATTTCGACAGTAACCAGAAGTGGACGATTTCGGAAGAAGCCCAGGTTCCCGTCCGTTCCAACGATTCCAGCCATATCGGCGAGCCGACCCCCACGCCGCTTCCCACCTTCGGACCGGACGCCACTCCCGCACCTGACCCGGAACCCGAATCCGGAAATGGCTGACCTGGTTGTAATCGGCGCAGGGCATGCCGGATGTGAGGCAGCCCTCGCCGCAGCCCGGATGGGCATTGACACGCTGCTGCTGACACTGAACATGGACGGCGTGGCGCTGATGGCCTGCAATCCGGTGATCGGCGGATCCGCCAAGGGGCATCTGGTGCGGGAACTGGATGCGCTGGGCGGCGAGATGGGTCTGGCGATCGACGATACCTTCCTGCAGAGCCGCATGCTGAATATGGGCAAAGGGCCCGCGGTGCATTCCCTTCGGGCGCAGGCCGACAAGCAGGCCTACCAGAACCGGATGCGAAAAGCGCTGATGACCTGTGAACGCCTGACGGTGCGCCAGGGCGAAGCGTCCTCCATCGAAACAGAAAACAACAGAGTTATTGCAGTGACCACCACCACCGGCGCACGCATTCCGTGCCGCGCCGTGGTGGTGGCCACCGGCGTCTACCTGAAAGGCAGTATCATTATCGGCGAGCACCGGCATGACGGCGGCCCGCAGGGGCTGATGAACGCCTCCTTCCTTTCCGCCAGCCTGCAGGAGCTCGGGTTCACCCTGCGTCGTTTCAAGACCGGGACACCGGCCCGGGTCGACGTGCGCACCGTGGACTTTGACGAGATGCAGGAGCAGAAGGGGGACGAGCCTGTCACGCCTTTCTCCTTCCTGACGGACCGGAAGCTGGAGAATACCTACAGCTGCTACCTGACCTGGACAACGCCGGAAACCCACCGGATCATCCTGGACAACCTGGACCGGGCGCCGCTGTACAGCGGGAAAATCCACGGCATCGGGCCGCGGTACTGCCCGAGCATTGAGGACAAGGTGGTCCGCTTCGCAGACAAGGACCGCCACCAGATTTTCCTTGAACCGGAAGGCCGGGAAAGCCGGGAGTGGTATGTGCAGGGAATGTCCACCTCCATGCCGGAGGATGTACAGTGGGCGATGTACCGGACCATTCCGGGGCTGCGCCGCTGTGAGTTCACGCGGCTCGGCTACGCCATCGAATACGACTGTATCGACAGCCTGGAACTGCGGCCGACACTGGAAAGCCTGCGGATCGGCGGGTTGTTCTTCGCCGGGCAGATCAACGGAACCAGCGGATACGAGGAAGCGGCCTGCCAGGGCCTGCTGGCCGGGATGAACGCCGCCCTGCGGATGCAGGGGAAGGAACCGGTTCTCCTGACAAGGGACCTGGCCTATATCGGTGTACTGACCGACGACCTGACCACCAAGGGAACGGATGAACCGTACCGGATGATGACTTCCCGCGCGGAACACCGGCTGTTCCTGCGGCAGGACAACGCGGACCTGCGGCTGACGGAAATCGGCTTCCGGGCCGGGCTGGCCACAGGGGAACGGATGGAGCGGACCCGGAAGAAGAAGGAAGAAACGGAAAAACTGATCCGGGACCTGCAGGCAACGCGCTTTGCCCCGGGTGAGGCGCTGAACGCGCTGCTGCGCGAAAAGGGACAGCCGGAGACGGCGGGATCCCTTCGGGCGGAGGAACTGCTGCGGCGTCCGGAAATCACGATGAAAGACCTGCAGGAGTTGAAGCCGGAATGGCAGGAGCTGCTTCCCGCCGCGGCGGAGCAGGCGGAAATTGAAGTGAAATACGCCGGATACCTGGAGAAGCAGGCGCACCTGATTGCCCAGGCCCGGAAGATGGAGGAAACCCGGCTGGCGGAGGATATTCCCTACGCGGAAATCGAGCATCTCCGCCTGGAGGCGCGGCAGAAATTGGCAAAACAGAAACCGGTTTCGTTGGCGGCGGCCGGACGGATCCCGGGTGTGAACCCGGCGGATGTGGCCGTGCTGACGGTGTGGCTGGAAAAACAGCGCCGGTCGAAGGAAAACGGGCAAAGCTGAAGGTGAGGAATCACGTGGGCAATCGATGCGGGAGAATATGCGCGGGCATCTGCGCGCTGGTGATGCTGCTGGCCGCGGGCTGCGCCTTCGCGGAGGGAATGGACCAGGGAAGCCTCCGGAAAATGCTGGCCTATATTGATGAAAACCGGCCGATGGAGCTGGAACTGCGGGAACTGACGCTGAAGCCGAAGGAAATCGCGCAGCTCCTGGAGCATATGCCGGAAGGCGCGGTACTGCATTTCACTACGAAGTGGCTGGGCGTTTCCGTTTCGGACACGGATGAGGAACTGGACCTGACGGCCATCCGGCGGCGTCCCGCCCTGGAGGATATGGAGCAGCTGATCCGGCTGCTGCCGGGCCTGCGCAGGGTGGATCTTTCCGGGGGACACCGGATGGGTAATGACGATATGATCCGGCTGACGGAGGAGTTTCCGGAGATCACCTTTGTCTGGAAGATCGAGCTGAACAGCAAACACCGGAATCTCTGCACGACGGATACAGCCTATTCCATGCTCAACTCCCCGCTGAAAAAATCGGAGCGCGTAACGTCGGCGCAGCTGGAACTGCTGCAGTATGCGCCGGGCCTGAAGGCACTGGACCTGGGACACAACAACATCAAATCACTGGATTTCCTGCGTTTTTTCCCGGACCTTGAACTGCTGATCCTGGCAGACAATCCGATCACGGATATCGAAATGATCGGGACGCTGAAGCACCTGAAATACCTGGAAATCTTCAGCACGCAGATCTCGGACCTGTCGCCGCTTGCGAACTGTACGGAACTACTGGACCTGAACCTGTCCTACTGCACAAAGGTGAAGGACCTTTCCCCGCTGGATTCCCTGCCCGCGCTGGAACGCTTCTGGGGTGTGGGAATGCGTGGGCTGGACCGGGAGGAGAAGGCACGGTTCACAGAAGCCCGGCCGCAGACGGAAGTCAATTTTACCGCGGAGCACGCGACGGCGGACGGCTGGCGGGAGCATCCGCGCTACAGGCACTATACGGAATGCCTGAAGAACCACCGGTGGATCCCGTTCGGGGAAATGAATACGCCGGAAGAATAAAGAAAAGCCCTGACCGTTCAGTCAGGCCTTTTTCGCTGCACCGCTTTACGCGTTGGAATCCTCGTCATTGGTGTGCTTGATGGCGCTGGTCGTTCCGGCGACGCTGCCGAAAATGCAGACAAGCACCGCGAAGATGGCAATGAAGAGAACGACGGCAATGGCAACGATGACTCCGGTATCCATAAGAACAGCTCCTTTCAGGGTCCTGGTTTACTGATCATAGTTTCTGCGGGGAAGCTCGATGCCGAATTCCTGTGCGGTTGCTTCCAGGATATCCAGCGCTTTTTCGATCTGTTCGGGTTTATGCTCGCTGATTACGCAGAAGCGGAGGCGGGCTTTGCCCTTGGGAACGGCGGGGTACATGGCGGGGGGTACGCTGACGCCCCGCTTTTTCAGCTCGTTGGACAGGAGCCAGGCATCTTCATCCTTGCCGACCAGCACCGGCAGCACCGCGGTTTCGCCCGCCAGGCAGATATCCAGGTGGCGGCGTTTGGCGCTTTCGGTGAAGGAACGGATGGCGGTGCGCAGGTGCTCCATGATTTCCGGATGCGTGCGCAGGGTGCGGATGGCGGCCAGGGAACCGGCGGCCAGCGCCGGGGAGATTCCGACGGAGAAGACGAAGCCCGGCATGTTGTAGCGTAGGTAATCGATCAGGCACTTTTTGCCGGCCAGGTAGCCGCCGCAGGTGCCCAGGCCCTTGGAAAGGGTACCGTACTTGATGTCGATATCATTGCCGTCCAGGCCGAAATACTCATCCACGCCGCCGCCGTGCTCGCCGATGACACAGGCGCTGTGCGCCTCATCGACCATCAGGAAGCAGCCGTATTCCTTCTTGATCCGGACAAAATCCGGCACGGGGGCGATATCGCCGTCCATACTGTAGGCGCCTTCGATGACAATCAGCACTTTTTCGAAATAAGCCCGCTGGCTCTTCAGGATTGTTTCCAGTGCCGCCACATCGCTGTGGGGGAAGGGACGGGAGGTGGCATCGCTGAGCTTGCAGCCCTGTTCGATGGAGTTGTGGGCCAGGGCGTCGTACAGGATCAGGTCGTTCTTCCCGCAGAAGTTGCCGACGAAGGTGACATTGGTGGAATGGCCGCCGACGCAGACAATCGCGTCCTCGGTGTGCTTCCAGTCGGCCAGTTCCTTTTCCAGTTCCTTATGGATCATCTTCTCGCCGGCCAGCAGGCGGCTGCCGGAAGCACTGGTGCCGTACTTGTCGATGGCGGCCTTGGCGGCTTCCTTGACTTCCTTCCGGCCGGACATACCGACATAGTTGTAACTGCCGAATTCGAGGATTTCCTTCCCGTCGACAATGCCGGTATCCAGCAGCGGGGATTCGTGGGCAACGAAGTATGGATTGTCGCCGCTGCCGACTAGCGCCTTCTGGCGGTCCATGAAATGCTTGTATTCGGGCGTGTCCTCAAACCTGGTGATCGGACGGACGGGAACGCGTTCCCGGGACTTGCCGGTTTCCGCGGTGCCGTTCAGCAGGTCCTCAACCACACGGGACATGTTTTCGACGGTGGCGCACTGGCCGTACTGCTCGGCGGGAATGGTGATGCCCCATTCCTCTTCCGCCTTGAGGGCGATGCTGAGCACCTGCAGGCTGTCGCCCTGCAGATCCTCGATAAAGTGGGCGGAATCGGAGATTTCCTTTTCCGGGATATCCAGCGCTTCGGCGTACATTGCCCGGACCTTGCGGCGGATCTCATCCTGCACGGCGGATTTTGCCTGCGGACTCTGGGCGTTTTCCCGGGCGGCGACTTCCGCGCCGGCGCTCTGGGCTTTCAGGTCCAGTTCGCGGTAGATCAGTTCCTTTTCGTCGTAGAGGCGCTTGAGTTCAATCCGCTTGACCTTGATTCCGCTGACCAGCGGCAGGGACATCGGGGTTACCAGTGCACGGTCGATGTGCGCGTGGAGCGGCAGCCGCATGTTGACCGCAGCCACCCTGCCGGCCAGCGTTTTCAGGTATTCCTTGTCGTTGTAGTTGGTGCCGACGTTCATGACCAGCACAACGTCTTCGTTCTTGTCACGGCGGGCGCGGCGGAAGCCGACCACGCACATCTGGTCCACGCCGGAAAGGGCGGAGAAGGCATCCTCCAGGTCATCCGGATAGACATTTTCGCCGGACTCATTGATAATGACGTCTTTCAGGCGGCCCTTGATGAATACGCGGCCGCTTTCATCCATGCGGGCCACGTCGCCGGTGGGGAACCAGCCGCCTTCCAGCGTATCGGGCGGGAGGATTTCCCCGTGCACCACGCGGCCGGAATGAATGCCCGCACCGCGGATCTGGAGCTCGCCGGTTTTGGCGTTCGGGTCGCCGGCCAGGCGGTACTCGGCGGAACCGAGGGACGTACCGACGGAACCGTTCAGCCGTTTATGCAGCGGCATTGCGGTTTCAAAACCGTCAATCGCGGTCTCCGTCATGCCGAAGCCGTTGACCGTATAGTAGCCCAGGGCGTTCAGGGTACGGAGGGTCTCAGCAGGCGTATGGCTGCCGCCGAGGATGACAACATCCACTTCCGTGCCCAGCAGGCGGGAATCGATTCCCGCGAAGAGGCGCTTCTGCGCCAGGCGCAGGCCGAAGGAGGGCGCCACGTACTGTACCCCCTGGGACAGCGCGGTGGAGGTCCTGAACAGCCAGCGTTTGAAAGGCTTCTCTTTTTTGACGCTTTTCTTCAGGGACTTTACCAGGTTATTGCCGACCAGCGGCACCACAATCAGCAGATTGGGCGGGAAATGGCGGCAGACGTTCATAATGGAATTCGGCGTCCGGTCCGGCAGGTAAACGTTGGCGGCGCCGCAGAAGGGAACCAGGATCACGTTGGCCATGAAGCCCAGCACATGATGGAAGGGCAGAAAGGCCAGGGCCCGGCGGCCGCGGTTGTCATCATGGATGATCCTGCGGTTTTCCTTATAAATCTGGACTGCCATCAGCGCCTGCTCGCAGATCGCTGTGCCGGAATAGGCAAAGATCCGGCTGCGACCGGTGGTTCCGCTGGTGCACATGGCGACATATTCTCCCCATACCGGGGTGAATCCGATGGTGCGCGGCGCCTCCACGACAGCCTTGTAGTCAATCTGGCGGATATCGCCGGAAAGGCCGCGGGGCTTGCGGGAGATGATGACTTTGCAGCCGGCCTCCTCCATCAGTCCCTGGATCAGCGTGTCGGAAGCGGAGGCATCCAGCAGAAGCGCATTATGGCCGGAACGGATCACACCCCAGAACAGGGTCGGCCAGTAATGGCAGGTATCTACGGCGATGGCGATCCATCCGCCTTCGGGCATATGCTCAGTCAGATATGCGGCCAGGTCATCCGCCCGCTGGGTGATCTCCTTGTAGGAACGGGTGAACTCCTTGTCCTCTTTCAGCCAGAGGGCAGCCGGCGTGTCCCCGTAATCCCGCAGGATTTCGAAGAGGGTGGACAGCTGCTTGTCGGCCGACAGGCGGGCGCTGACCTGCAATATATCCGTATTGCTCATGAAAATCTCCTTCCAAAAAATGGCTTGAGCGTTTTCCTGCGCTTTGCCTCATGACCGGCGCATCACTTCATTATATCATGTTTTTACGGATATGGACATGAAATGTTTCTTACAAAAAAGTGACCGGATTTTCCATCGCGGAAAATCCGGCCGTTGCAGATCACCCGGATGGGAGTGCCTCACTCGGCAGCGTCCTCCCCGGGGATCCAGGGCATCAGGAATACGTTCAGGTACAGATTCGGGTTGTTATAGGTGTAACCATAGGAGAACAGGGTGCTTTCCTCCTGCGTACGCTCTTCCTCCGGCACAAGGGAAATGTTCTCTTTTTTGGAGGCGTTCATGTCGTAATCCCGGATATACATCCGGATGGTGTGGGGTGATTTTTTGTGCGTTTCGTCCGCGGGGGCATTTACGTTGCCTTCGATGGTGGTGATCCTGTATTTTCCCTCGGAAAGCTCCTGCACATCGTATACCAGGCCGACGTGGTAGAGCGGGGTGGCGCCTGTTCCATTGAAGCGCTTTCCGTTGCCAAAGACGGCGATGAATCCTTTCTGGGGGATCATGGTCAGACGGTTCATGCGGGTGTAGCCGGTTACCAGCTTTCCGACGCCGGCTTCCTTTACATGGACGATGCCGGAAACTACTTCCTGCGGGGTTTTGGCCCATTCCTGCTGCGGGATTTCCAGCTCCAGCATACACCAGGTGATAAAGCCGCCGCACCAACCGTAGGAACCGTTATTCCGCCATTTTGTGTATTTGTTTTTCTCTTTCAGGTTTTTTCCGTCGGTTTCTGTCATTTCATTATAGGCGAGATCCAGCAGCTGCTGAATGGTTTCGGGTATTTCTTCAATTACTTCTGTCTGGATTTCCACGGGCGCGGGAGTAGGCGTCGCGCCGGATTTTCCGGCAGCCTGCGCGGAAGCGGACAGGCACAGCAGCAGCGCCAGGAGCAGCGCGGACAGGCGGATGGGTTTCTTCATGGTGTTCCATTTCCTTTCCACAGGGTGAATCAATGCCTGTTTATTGTATATCGCGGGGATTTGGAGTGTCAAGGCGGGCGGTTTTTTCGCCCGGCCGGATTGTTCCGGAACGGGACTTATGGTAAAATAGACCGCAGAAAAGCGGACGGGAGGAAGAACATGAAAATACTGGTGACGGGCGGCGCCGGATATATCGGCAGCCATACCTGCGTGGAACTGCTGGAGGCCGGCCATGAGGTCGTGATCGTGGATAATCTGTACAACGCCAGCCGGAAGGCTGTCGACCGGATCGGGGAGATCACGGGGAAGACGCCGGTTTTTTACGAGGCGGACATGTGCGACCGGGCTGCCATGGAGAAAGTATTCAGCGCACACAGTTTTGACGCGGTGATCCATTTCGCCGGGTACAAGGCGGTCGGCGAATCGGTGGCCAAGCCCATTGAATACTATACCAACAACCTGTACGGAACACTGACGCTGACCGACCTGATGCGCAGCCACGGCGTGAAGAAGATTATCTTCAGCTCTTCCGCCACGGTTTACGGGGATCCGGCCTTTGTGCCGATCACCGAGGACTGCCCCAAGGGCGTCTGTACCAATCCGTACGGATGGACCAAGTGGATGCTGGAGCAGATCCTGACCGACCTGCATACGGCTGATCCGGAGTGGAGCGTGATCCTGCTGCGGTATTTCAATCCGATCGGCGCCCATCCGAGTGGAAAGATCGGCGAAGATCCTAAGGGTATTCCGAACAACCTGGTGCCCTATGTGGCACAGGTGGCGGTCGGCAAGCTGCCGGAGCTCGGCGTGTTCGGCAACGATTACGACACGCCGGACGGAACGGGTGTGCGGGATTATATCCATGTGGTGGACCTGGCACGCGGGCATGTACAGGCGCTGAAAAAGTTCAGCGAGGAAAGCGCGGTGCGGATCTACAACCTGGGAACCGGCCACGGCTACAGCGTGCTGGACATCGTGAAAGCCTTCGGAAAAGCCTGCGGACATGAAATCCCCTATGCCATCAAACCGCGCCGCCCCGGGGACATTGCCACCTGTTTCTGCGATCCGGGAAAGGCAAAAGAGGAACTCGGCTGGAAGGCACAGTTCGGAATTGAGGAAATGTGCGCAGATTCCTGGCGCTGGCAGAGCATGAACCCGGACGGATACCGCACCGGGGAAGACGCATAAGAAGAGGAGATACTCGCATGGCAACATTTGTCTGCGGCCACCGCAACCCGGATACGGATTCGATTGTGGCAGCCATCGCCTATGCCACGCTATGCAATATGCTGGGCGAGAACGATTATATTCCGGTCCGGCTGGGGCACCTGAACGATGAAACGAAATTCCTGCTGGAGCGTTTCGGGTTCCAGCCGCCGCTGAAGATCACCTCCGTACGGACCCAGGTGCGCGACGTGGAGTTTGACACGCCGCCGAAGCTGGCGCCCGGTGTTCCGGTAAGCTACGCCTGGAACCTGATGATGGAGTATCCGAACCTGAACATGCTGCCGATTACCAATGAGGATGACACGCTCTACGGACTGGTGGCCGGCGGCACGATCGCCCAGACCGACATGCAGACGATCATGACGCCTGTGGTACAGGACGCGCCGATCCTGAATGTGCTTTCCGCGCTGGAGGGGCATATCCTGAACCGGGAGGACGATTTCTTTGAGACGCTTTCCGGCGAGGTGATGATCGCCCTGCCCGGCGCCGGCGACTATCTCCGGAACATCGGGCCGGAAAGTATTGTCCTGTGCGGCAGCCAGCCGGATGTGGTGGATACGGCGCTGGAAAAGAAAGCCAAAGCCGTGATCCTCTGCCAGAGCGACCTGGCGGAGAAATACAGGCGGACTTCCTCGGAAACCTGCATCATTTCCACTCCCCTGGACGCGTGGCGCGCAGCCCGGTGGCTCTACCTGGCAACGCCTGTGGGGCGTGTGGCCCGCAGGGAGGAACTGAAAACCTTCCATCTTGACGATTACCTGGACGACGTGAAGGAAGCGATGCTGAACAGCCGCTACCGCAGCTATCCGATTCTGGACGACCAGAACCGGGTGGTGGGTACGATCAGCCGGTACCACCTGCTGCAGCCGCAGCGCAAGCGGATCGTCCTGGTGGACCATAACGAGATGGGCCAGACTGTGGCCGGGCTGGACCAGGCGGAACTGGTCGGTGTCATCGACCATCACCGCCTGGCGGACGTGCAGACCGGGTATCCGGTGTTTGTGCGCAATGAACCGGTCGGCTCCACCAACACGATCATCGCCACCATGTTCCAGGAGCAGGGGCTGATGCCCGGGGAAAAGCTGGCCGGACTGATGGCTGCCGCGATTATCAGCGATACGGTGATGTTCAAATCGCCGACCACCACCTCCCGCGACCGGCGGATGGCGGAACGCCTTGCACGGATCGCCGGACTAGACCTGGACAAGCTCGGGCAGGAGGTATTCTCTGCGGGTTCGTCGGAAAAGCCGGCGGAAACGCTGATCGGAACGGACCTGAAGGAATTCAACCTGGGCGATCATTACCTGATCATCAGCCAGATTACGACGATGGATTCCGCCGCGCTGACAGCCCGGAAGGAAGAACTGCTCGCGGAAATGGAAAAGATCCGCAGCAACCGGAAAGCGGACATGGTGCTCCTGATGATTACGGACGTCCTGCGGGATGGGACGGAGCTGCTGTTCCTCGGCGACGGGGAGATCATCCGGAACGCCCTGGAGCTCCGGGAAACGGCGGACAACCAGGTGTTTATTCCGGGCCTGGTGTCCAGGAAGAAACAGCTCGTTCCCGCACTGACCCAGCTGTGGGGCTGACGGGAAGGAAAGCTTTCCTGTTGCAAACACTGGCCCAAAAGAGTAAAATGGCCGGACAGAAGGAGGGTGATGTACCGGTGTGGCACATTGTATCCGACACGAGCTGTGACCTGCACTCCCTGGAAGGGGGAGAAGGGGTTTTCGATTTTGCGACGATTCCCTTTTCCATCCGTATCGGGGACAAAGAATATATTGACGACGAGAATATGCCGGTGGAGGAAATGCTGACGGCCAACGAGAACCAGGCTGAACTGGCGCAGACGGCCTGCCCCTCCCCCGAAGACTGGCGCGAAAAGTTTGCCCCGGACGGCCCGGCCCTGGCCTTTACCATTTCCAGCGCGCTTTCCGGCAGCTACAACAGCGCCTGCACCGCGAAGCGGATGCTGGAGGAGGAAGATCCGGAAAAACAGATTGCCGTGATCGACAGCAGGGCGACGGGCCCGGAAGTGGCGATGCTTGTCCTGAAGGCCCGGGAACTGATCCTGGAAGGGAAGGTTTTCAGGGAGATCGAAGCGGCGCTGAACCGGGAAGCCGAGCGGATCCATACGGTTTTCGCGCTGGCCTCCTACCGCAACCTGATCAAGGCCGGGCGGGTCAGCCGCCTGATCGGTTTCATTGCCGGCCACCTCGGATTCTGGGGCATCGGCATCGGCAGTGAGGAAGGCGAGATTTCCATCCGCGGCAAGGCGCGGGGGGACAAAAGCATGATCCGGTTCCTGGTCGATGAAATCAAAAAAGTCGGTACCGCCGGGAACGAGATCCGCATCAGCCACTGTATGAATGAGAAATGCGCCCTGGCGCTGAAGGAACAGCTGGAACAGGCGTTCCATGACGTCAAGGTGATCCTGATGGAAACCCGCGGATTGGACAGCTTCTACGCGGAGCGCCGCGGACTGATTGTCGGATTCTGAGCATATGAAAAGCCGGGCATGGCGCCCGGCTTATTTCTTTTACAGGTTTACAAAGCTGACGAGTTCCTCGTGCGGGGTTTTGGCCTTTTCGGCGGAAAGCTCATGGAGCATGAGGGCCACCTGGCCGTCCGGCCCCTGCACCTGCTGGCAGCGGGCGGTCAGGGTGAAATAGGTCTTGTTGTCCGGCGTGCGCTCGCCCTTGCAGACCCATCCGCAGGGCGCGATGTCGTTGGAGCAGCAGGTCATGGCGTTGCGGGCGAAATAGTAGTAGCCTTTGGGGAATCCCGAACGCTTCCAGGCCTGGCCCACCAGGCGGACGCGTTTGCCGTCGTACCGCTCCGGATGGTCCATACTGTCGACATAGAAGATGCCGAACTGCTCATCTGTCATGACGATCGGGTCGGCTTTCATATCATAGGGAAGATCGTCGTCGGTGATGCCGTCGTCCACGGTGCCGTCCGTGTTCTCAAAGAAGATGGTGGCGCTGCTGTTCATCGCGCGCAGCTGCTTCCGCCAGGAGGCTTTATTGAAATCGGGCTTGCAGCGGTTGACGCAGATCATGTCCGCGATTTTCATGGGGTCTGTCAGCAGCTTGCGCATATTGGCCATGTAGTTGTCGAAGGTGGTGCCGTCTGCCACGGTGACCATCTGAGCCCAGTCCCACAGGCGGGGCAGGCGGAGGGTATCCAGCTTGTCGATGCCCCACATGGAATTGTATTCCAGGATGACGCAGGTGGGCTTGTGTTCGTCCTCCAGCTGCTGCAGGCGGGCGGAGTTGAGCTCCTCTTCCTCCTCCAGCATCACGAGCACGCCCTTGTTTTTTTCCAGGGACGCCTTATCCCATTCCTTTTCGCCGTCTTCGCAGCAGAGGATCAGCACTTTGCCGCCGTTGGTGAAGCGCTCGTTGCCCAGCACCGTCAGGCCGAGGGTGGTTTTACCGCTTTCCAGGAATCCGGTGATCAGGTACACCGGTACAAATCTGCGAATCATAAATGAAACAGCTCCGTCAATGCTTTTTCGTTCAGGTCAGCACCGATCACGCACAGGCGGCCGGTGTAGTCGGCGCTGCCGTCGCGCATGTCAATCTCGCCGGGAACATAGTCAAACTGGAACCATTCGCCGGCCGCGTTCTGCAGGATGCCCTTAGCGCGGAGGATCCGGCCGTATTCCTCTTCGTCGGACAGCTTCTCCAGGATGGAACGGATCTCGTCCTTCTCGTAGCGCTGCGCGGTCTCCAGGCCGATATTGCCAAAGACTTCATCCGCATCGTGTTCACCTTCCCCGTGGTGATGGTGATGGTGGTGATGATGCTCATGATCATGATGATGTTCATGCTCTTCATGATCATGGTGATGATGATGTTCATGCTCATCGTCATCATCGTCGTCATCGTCGTCATCGTCATGATGGTGATGATGTTCGTGCTCCTCATGATCGTGGTGATGGTGATGATGCTCATGTTCGTCCTCATCCTCATCGTCGTCATCGTCCTCATCTTCGAGGGGAGCGAAATACAGGGGCTTGCCGTTTTCAATCACTTCGAGGATGAAATCCGGCTCCATATCGTCCCAGGGGGTGGTAATGATGCGGGCATCCGGATGGGCTTCGGCGATCAGCAGGCGGCTCTTTTCCACCCGGTCGGCATCCAGCAGCTGGGTGCGGCTGAAGATCACGGTGGAGGCGCTCTTTACCTGATCCAGGAAGAACTCGCCGAAGTTCTTCATGTACATCCGGCACTTTCCGGCGTCCACAACGGTGGCGCTGCCGCCGATTTCGATGTCCGGATGACGGGTTTTCGCCTTTTCCACGGCGGAGAGGATCTCGCTCAGTTTGCCGACGCCGGTGGGCTCCACGAGGATCCGGTCGGGATGGTAGGTGTCGATCAGCTGGTCCACCGCGGCCTGGAAGTCCCCGGCCAGGGTGCAGCAGATGCAGCCGGCGTTCAGCTCGGTTACGGTGATGCCGGCGTCCTTCATGAAGCCGCCGTCGATCCCGATCTCGCCGTATTCGTTTTCCAGCAGCACAACCTTCTCACTGCGGAGGCTGCCGGTCAGCAGTTTTTTGATCAGTGTGGTTTTCCCCGCGCCGAGGAAACCGGAGATAACATTGATTTTAACCATGGTGCATTCCTTCTTCCTGCCGGACAATTACGCCGGCTTTCCTTATATAACGCACTCGCCGGAAACTGTCAACAGTTTCCGGCGAAAAAGGTTTCACGGAACGTTTTCGAACAGGTCGTCCTTCAGGATATCCGGTCCGACCGCGGAGGAATACAGGCCGAAACAGCGGTTGTCATAAAGCTCTCCGATCTTCATCGTATAGAAGACGTGCTGGGTACGGTGCTTGTCATAAGCTTCCGTCGCGAGAAAACGCGGCGTGAATACAGGATTTTCCGCGGATAACGGCCGGTCCCAGTCAAGAATGATTTCCGTTTCCTTATACAGATGAATGTACAATTTCTTCACTGTCCATGAGACGCTGCCATCCGCGTCATACGCCGGATCCGCCGCCAGCTCCACAGCTTCCGGGATCAGTTTTGCCGTCAGCCGATGCTGGATGTTTCCGTATTCCCCGTCAAAGTCATGGGTTACGACCACTTCCGGCCGGTACTTCCGGATCAGCCGGACCAGGTCCAGGAGCGGATCCGGGGTGCTGTCCCGCTTCCAGATATTGTACGCGTTTTCCACCCTGGACTGCATTTCTTCCGTCCCGTCCTTCCAGCCCAGGAAAATGGGATGGTATTTCAGCCCTGTGGTCCACAGGCCGTCCAGTGCTTCCCGGTAACGCCCGCGGCCGCAGTTTGTCATATAGGTGACAGCAACGGTTTTTCCGGCAGTGCTGTACCAGGGGATCATGCCGCCGAAGAAGAGGATTTCATCGTCCTCATGGGTGGAGAAAAGCATCAGGTCCACTTTTTCAGGGAGCGGTTCCCATTTCTGCACCGCGAAAGATGCGTACTGTTCCGGGTAAACCCGCACGGTGGCAAGCGCGCAGTTTTTTCCCGCCGGTGTGATGCAGACGGAAGCGGTCCGGGCGTCCAGATCCAGGGAATCAAGGAAAAAGCCGGTTTCAAGCGTTTCTTCGGATAACAGGGAGCCGCCTGCGTCCAGATACCGGACAGAGCAGGATTCCGGGGGAACGACCCATTCCAGCGTCATCAGCGCGGCTCCCTCCGGCAATCCGACGGTCAGCGACGGTGCCTTTTCATCCGGTTTCCAGGAGGTTTTAAGATTGTCGTCGGTCAGGCTCCACGGATAGCTGAAGGTGCATTGATCGGTAATATGGGCCGGTTCGGTTTCGTTGCCGCTGATATAGAGAAACAGCCTGGCCAGGACCACCTGTCCGTTCTCCGTGGTTCCCTGGATCACCAGGGTTTTTCTTCCGGCACTGACCTGGCTCGCGTTGACTACGTCAAAAAAATCAGAACCGTCGATCGTGCTTACCTGCTGTGCAGGCAGATAAACGAAGACCTTGTCCACGGACAGCTGCCGTTCATCCCAGAAGATGAAAAAGAAGGAACTGACCGGAGCGGGAGCACGCAATTCGCCGGAGAATCTGATACGGTTGCTTGCTTCCTTTGACGGCATCCGGTTCTCCAGGGTGAAAGCGCCGGAGATGGCTTCGGGAGTGTCCTTCCATGCCGACCCAGTCAGCCTGATCCTGTTCCTGCGGATATATCCCGTGTTTCCGTCCAGTTCAACCCGGTAATAGTCTTCTTCGGCGCCTGTGACCGTGACGGCCGTTCCGGACTTCAGGAAAGCCAGGGACTTTGAATTACCGGGGGAGGAACGCATGGATACAGCATCTCCCGCGTTCACAATTCCCTGCAGCTGAAAAGACTGCGGACAGGAAGACGTATAACAATACTCTGCCAGCGCATGGGCCGCTGCCAGGAAGAAGACTAAAAGGACAGTAAGCAGGATGATTCTGATTGCTTTCATTGTACTCCTTGAAAGAAGCGCAGGAAGATAACTTTTCCCTGCTCAGCCGGGACAGGTTTTCCCGGGACTCCTGGAAGGTATTTTAAGCGTTTCCGGAGCTGCGTGTCAAGAAACTGCGCAGGAATGACTTTCTTTGCGCTGGGTTTGTTTTTTCCCCGTGATCATGATAAAATACCGGAAGCTGTTATGCCAACTTTTCCGGAGGAATTTCTTATGAAGAAACTTGTTCTCGTCCTCGGTATCCTGTTCGCCGTGCTCCTTTTGACCGGCATTGCCTGCGCAGACGGCGTTTCTGTTTCTTTTGCCAGAACAAGCGGCGCTGTCAACGGCGGGTTTCCGTACACCATTTCGATGACAGCGAAAAAAGCGCCGGAGCAGGATCTTGAAATCCCGCTGACCTGTGAGGCAACCGGTGAATCCCTGGTTCTCCGGATTCCAGCCGGAGAGACGGAGGGCAGTATTGAGTATCCGACAGAGCTTACGGAGAAAGCCCGCACCATCACGTTCAAGGCATCTGCCGGGGAAGGCTATACGCTGAAATCTTCCTCTTTCTCCCTGAAGATTACTCCGTTGCCGAAAGCAAAGTTCTACTCTTCGATTTGTTACGGTTATGTCGGCAGGACGACCACCGTCAACATTCTCTTCTCCAATCCGGGTTCCGTCATGAAGGGAAGCACTTTCCAGCTGCGGGACCAGGACGGAAACGTGCTGGATGAGAAAACCTGGAACTCCGGCGACGGGCTTCACGGCTTTAAAGTCCCCGTCACAAAGGAGCTCACCGGCAAGCGCCTGTTCTCCGTGTGGCTTGGAGATTATAAGATTTCAGAACAGAACGGCTACGGCGCCTTTACGGACACGTCTGTGGAAGCGGTCCGCCAGGTAAAAACGGACGAGCCGCTGGTTGCCATTACATTGGACTGCGGCTGGTACGGCCGCCAGATGCCGCTGATCCTGCCGGTTCTGGAGAAATACAACGTTCACTGCACCTTCTTTATGACCGGTTTCTTTATCCGTACCTTTACCCAGGAAGCGAAGGATGCGGTTGCTGCCGGACACGAAATCGGAAACCATACCAACCTTCATCCCAAAATGGCTACGGGGACAAAAAAAATCAACCGCCTGCAGGAGCTGGCCGTTCCAAATAAATACGCCGAGGAGCTTCTGGGCGTCCGGCCCCGGCTGTTCCGCCCGCCGTACGGAGACTACGACAGGGAAGTGATGGCGCTTTCCCGGGCGGAGGGAATGGAGATTATCATCTGGACCGTGGACTCCCACGACTGGGATGTCAGGGGCGGCTATGACGTCGAGAAAGTGTGGAAGCGGGTCACCAGGAAGATTGAACCCGGCTATATCATCCTCTTCCATCTGGACGGAAAGCCCACGCCCGAAGTGCTGGACCGCCTGATTCCCTATATCCAGGACGAACTTGGGTATAAATGTGTTACCGTCGGCGAGCTTCTGGCCAGCGGCGGCATGGAGCTCCCCCGCGTGGTGGAGGAGGGTACCGGGGATTTCTATGAAGAGGATCCGAACCAGGATGCTGTTCCTGCCGATGCTTCCGAAGGCTGACCGGGGCTTGCAAACCCTTTATCCGTCAAAAAGCCGGCGCATTCCTGCGCCGGCTTTTTGTATTGTCTGCTTCAGCAACAAAACAACCACCGGCTGTGCCGGTGAGAAATAAAGAATCTTTAGATACAAGATACCTCCTTTGATAGAATAGTTACAGGTTCGCCAACCGTAACAAA